>Ga0105097_10000281_pt1 | contig 22689 bp, 15 predicted proteins | sample PPLLak12cMay2015_FD_87035 | JGI IMG/M metagenome (GOLD analysis project Ga0105097, IMG submission 87035) | Freshwater sediment microbial communities from Prairie Pothole Lake near Jamestown, North Dakota, USA - PPLs Lake P7 Core (1) Depth... | ecosystem: Environmental > Aquatic > Freshwater >...
CCGATCTAATGGCGCAGGTGTTGCGGATGCCAGCCTCGATCTTGGTGAATGTGCCTGTTGTTGGCCTGGACGACACGCGGGTATCATCATTGCTCCCCCAGCAGGCGATCGAGCCATCCGTTTTGATGCCACAGCCATGCCAGTTACCTGTAGCGACTTGAATGTAGGTGCCGGCCGGAATCGGGCTCACTCGATTGGCATCGTTGTCTCCCCAGCACACGGCGGTATTATCGGTTTTAATCCCGCATGTGTGCCAGCCGGCCGCACTGACCTGTTTGAAGGCTGTGTTGGCTGGCGGCTTTGTGCGGCCCGTGCCACCGTCATCCCCCCAGCACTGCACGTAATTGTTATCCTTTCGAATTCCGCAGTTGTGCCAGGCGCCTGAGCTGATCTGTTTGAAGTACACACCGGGTGGTGGGGTTGCCCGACCTTCGTCGTTATCTCCCCAGCATACGACGGAGCCGTCGGTCTTGAGAGCACAGGAGTGCCATTTGCCCGCGGTCACCTGCGTGTAGTTTGCGTCGGTCGGGCGCTTGCTCACCTGGCCGTCGGAGTCCCAGCCCCAGCACGCGACGGTCTTGTCGGTCTTGACACCGCAAGTGTGAAGTTCACCCGCACTGATCTGGCTGAATGCGCCGGCTGGCACATTCAAGCGGCCATCGTTGGTCTTCCCCCAGCAAACTACGGTACCTTCTTGCTTAATCGCGCAGGCATGTTCCTCACCTGCCGTGACCTGGGTGAAGACGGTTGGGTGTATCTCCGGCAGCGGCGCCTCGGGTCCGAGGACCATTTCATCGTGCATATACCATCTGTCGAGACTCTCCTCGGTATAAGCCTCCGCAAGGTGGACACCATAAAAGACATACAGATGACGATCATACCCACCGCTGGTATTCGACATTTTGTTGATTGCGCCTATCGGCGCCCACGAAAAAGTGTACGATGTCAACGGAACTCCCGTGTCCGGCAGATACACCAGCTGTGTTGACCCGGACCAGGACCATGTCCCATAGTTGAGCTTGGTCATCTTTGGGGTATTACCATAGATCAGTGCGGTCTCCCCGCTCAGGTCCACCAGGGAAGGTCGCCAGGTATCATCTGTCAGGTGACCAACGGACCCGCGATACTGCCCGTTATTAACCGCCACCACCTGTCCAGTGGATGCCACGAGCGCTGTCGTTGTGGCAGATGGCCAGTACATTGCGTCGATGAAATCGTTTGAAACAGGCACCCCTCCTAACTCTCCGCTGACCAAGGCATCATCAGACCAGTGGTCTCCAAAGTCATTGCTGTAAAACCAGCGGAGCTTACCATCGTGGGCATAATAGACAGAAATCCGATGGTTTATCGGATCGTAAACCGGCGCGACGGTGGCCTTCTCATAAATACCGACATCCGGGACGGATTTCCAGCCGGCTGAGTCCCATGCGCCGGTCCCGGTGCTTTCGTTGTAGGTATATTTTCCGTACCAGATCTCCTCACAACAGATATGTTCGGCCCACCTGTGCCCCGAGTAGAATAACCACAGCGTGTCTCCAACCACCAACGGTTGAAGCGGGGCTTCGGTTTCGCCTTTCGGGGGTGAAATCGAAGTAAACTTCCCGGTACTTGGATCGAAAGTCCTGGCCTCGATTCGCCAGTTATCATCATAACCAGGGTTATAGTTCATGGAGAAGACGTAGAATTTGCCTTTATAGTAGATTCCGTTGGCATTTTCCCAGGATTCTTCGATACCACCCCAGTCCGGTATTGGTGTAACCTGGCCCAACATACCACCGTCCAGGTGCAACACCGCCAGGCCTGTTCCAACTTGGTTGCGAACCGCCAGAACGAACTGTCCGGTCAATCCGACCGGCAGCTCGAAGCGGATGGTGTTCATGCTCCAGTCCAGGATCTTCGGGTCCGCGACAACCACATCTCCGCCGGCCTGGCCCTCAACATACCCCAGGCGGAGCGCGCCTTTCTGATCGCCAAAGAACGCCCCCACGACTGTGACCGCAGCACCATCCAACAACAGCTCCCCTGAAGTAATCCGCGGCCGCTGCATGGCAAAAGCTTCGAACATTATCGGCTCGGCAGGATTTTTGTCGCCTTGGAGTAAGACCGTGATCGCGTACTCATCAGGGTGCTGCGGCTTGTCCACCATGAAAATGATCTCAGCATCGCTCCAGGCCAGCACCTTGGATTTCTCGGACCCCAGCAGGACCTCCCCTCGCTTCTCGCCAAAGCCAGAACCGGTGATCGTCACCACTGTGCCCACGGTGCCTTCCATGGGGCTCACGCCCGAAATGCCCTCCGGCACTTGCGCCTGCGCAAGGCCGGCACTCCCGCCTACCAGCGTCGCCAGCAGGACGAGAACCATCAAGTAATTCCATTTTGTCTTCATCTCTGACTCCTTTCATCAAATCACGATTGTTTTGGGATGCATTGTCTAAAGGACTTACAACGGTTTATTCAATTCTATTCAGCCCTATTCTATTCATGTTTCAACTCCTTTCTCTCTATTTGACAGTTTCCTCTCTTGATAATTCAGCTTTGGCATCCTGCTGACGAATGACGCTGACCAGGTCCGACATGCTAAGCGCCTGCTGTGGGCGGCTTGACAGAACCAGCATTTCATTGCTGTCCGGATCGACACCAATTAACACCACGCCTGGCCGTTCACGCAGCAGCTGAATATCGACATCGGAGGGCGGGTCGTTCAGGTCAAAGGCGATCGCGGCGGGATTAAGTTCACTTATAGTTTGCCGGCTATTGGGGGAATGGGGATCAACCCACACGACCTCCAGGCCCGGGTCTGCTTTCAGGCTGACCGCCACGCCGGCCATATTGAGGGAACTTCCATACACAATCACCCGTGTCCTTTTCTCCACGATCCACCTCTTGCGTCTGAGATCACTTCCATCTTACAAGAAACCCTGGCAAATTCGAAGGCGCGAAGGTACAGTCGGGGTGAAAAAAAAGTACAGTCTCACGGGTGGAGAGACTGTACTTAAGGGCAAATTGTGAGGTGGGGAAAAGTGAACGCTGATCAGTTAGCCGTGACCGAGAAACAGCCTGTGGGGTACAGTTGACATGCTAAATATTCTCCGTGTCTCCGCGTCCCCCTGTCATTCCAAGGCGAGTGGCGTAGGCAATTACCTGGGCGCGGTTTTGCAGGTGCAGGTGATCCAGGATCTCCGCCATGTGGTACTTGACTGTTCGCTCCGCGATGCCGATGGTCTCAGCCACCTGCCGGTAAGTCTGCCCCTGAGCCACCAGGGTCAGGATCTGTACCTGCCGTGGAGATAGCGCCGTTTCTATCGCACCCTCTGGAGTAATTCCTCCCAACTCCGTGTCACCCTTCTCTGCGTCTCTTATCTCCATCCGGGCTGGCTGGTGTGAAAATTCCTTGAGGATTTTTTCCGCCAAACCGGGCGAGAAGGGTGGGTGACCAGCCTGCAGCTCGACGAGATAGGTAAAGAAGTCTTCCGCTTCCAGGCGTTTGAGCAGGTAGCCGGAGGCTCCGCTCTTGACCGCCTCGAACAGGTCGTGCTCGTCCTCTGACATGGTCAGCATAACGATCTTTATTTCGGGCATCTCGGCCTTGATCAGGCGGGTGGCCGCTACACCGTCGCAGTGCGGCATCTGGATGTCCATCAGAATCACATCCGGGTGCAGGCGGCGCGCCTGGGACAGCGCCTCCAGCCCGTCATGCGCCAGGCCAACTACCTGGATGCCCTCCGAGACAAGCAGGTTGCGTAGGCCTTCAAGGAAAAGGGTATGGTCGTCGACGAGCAAGACTCTCATCGTACCTCCACAAGTTGTGTACAGCTGGCGGTGAACGGTGAACCATCCACCTTTTACTGCTTAATCTTCACCGGAACTTCCACGGTAACACATGTCCCACCGCCTGGGGATGAATCCACCCGCAGGCTGCCTCCCACCTCTTTGGCACGCTCGCGCATCACCCGCAGGCCAACATGCTCACTGAAAGGATCGGAGTGCAGACCTGGATCAAAGCCCTGCCCATCGTCCTGCACGCTGACGCGAACACATCCAACTTCTGAGGCGAAGGCAATCCGCACACTGTGGGCGCCGGCGTGCTTCCTGACATTGGTGAGAGCCTCTTGCAGGATGCGCAGCAGTTGAACTTCGGTCAAGGGCTCAAACACCCCTTCCAGCATGGTTTCGGGCTCCTCAAGCTCGGTGTGGATGCCATAGTTCTTTTCATATTTGGCAAGATACTCGGCCAGGACCGGAAAGAAGCCTTGCCCTGAGATGGTCACGCGCAGGCCCAGGATTGATTCACGGATATCTACATCCGCTTCTCGGGCGACTTCCACCAGTCTCCTGGTGTACTCATCCGCGGTGGCAACATCACCCCGGCTTAGCAAGCGGCGGATGGTTTGTCCCTGGGTATTGACAAAGGCAAAGGTCTGCCCGAGGCTGTCGTGCAGCTCACGGGCCAGCTGCTCGCGCTCATGCAGCATGGCCAGCGCTCGCTGCTGCTCCATGAGAGATGCCTGGGCTTGCCTTTGGGCGGTTACATCGTGTAGCAGGAGCAGGCGGCCAACTTTCAGCCCACGCCAATCGTTCAGTGGAGAGATCTCCAACGTGTAATGCCAGACTGCTGGCCCTGGTCCCATACCGTCCCAGTGTCCTCCCGGGAGGTCGAGCTCGATTTCGGTCTCCTCATTGACATCTAAACGCACGTCGGCGTAGGCAGGCAGCAGCTTATTTACCAGCTGGCCTCTGATGTGGCCGTTTGATTCACCCAAAATCCGTTCGGCCGCCGGGTTTATACTGGTCACCCGCCCTTGTAGATCCAACACCAGCATGCCCTCGCGCATTTGGACGATCACCGCCTGGCGGGCAAGGGTGATGGGGTCCAGGATGTGGAAGCCGAACAGGGCAATGGCATAGATCAGGTACTCAAAAGCAACTTGGGGCACATTCATCAGTAGATCGGATTGGATTATACGGGCTGCCTCCAGCAGATAGTGCACGCGCCCAACGAGCATGCCGGTGAGCATAATCGCCACCGGCCAGCGGTGCTGCGGTGAGCGCAGGAAAAGCCAGACAAAGACGATGAGATTGACAATGCCCAATCCATACGCGTAAGCAAGTAACACCCAGTTACTCGGACCTCGCAGCGGTATAACCGTGCCAACATATATATATCCGCGCCAGATCAGGTGGTGGAGATTGTCTGTCAGGATCATACCCGTAGCCAACAGGCAGGGAATGGACAGCAGAACCAGGTTGCGGCGGGTCATCCAGCGCCCAGGCCAGGCGTATTCCAGGATGAAGCAGGTGGTGGCGGTGGCGGTGGGCAATTGCCAGACGCCCTGGAACTTGATCCAGAAGATCTTTGTCTGTACATCCACAGCAGCCACTTCCATAACAGAACCGAACGCCCACAGCGCGGCAAACAGGCTTCCAATGGCAAACGGCAGCGCGCCGGGCACGCTGCGGCGGCGTCCGCTATAGATCGACAGCGCGATCAACAGGAGGACCGTAAAGACAGACGGCCAGATGGCGGGGGTGTAGGCGTAGTTCGAGGTCATGAAAGATATTGAGGGCCAGGGATGGTGTAAACGGCTGACCATGCGGAAGATGGATTTTACTTGTCAGAGATCTCTATTATTGATTGTACAAAGATACCGGGAGAGAGTCAATCATGGTAAGTACAAATGCCAAGGGATTATTAAAATATTTCCAACTCAATAATTGACCACTGAAATAACCTCTCAATCAACCCAACTCAAAAGTAGTAACACCTTTTTAGGATCAAGTTTATTTGACAAAAGACTTTGTCCACCAAAGTCTTTTGTCTTTTTTTGTATACTATTGAAAACAGTGTCCGTTAATATTAGTATACACTGCTTGGAGCGAAACTTTTTCGGACCACAGCGCTTATCGACCGAGTCATTGTTTAATTTGAGATAGGCTTTTAATGAATCAAATTCGATCAGCCACACCTGTCCAATCTTGACTCCCGTGATTTTTCCAACCCGTAGCAACCGTCGTAAGTACTGGAGGTTATATCCAGTGGCTTCAGTTGCGGTTTGAGCTGTGATATATTTGCCGATAGAATAGATTTTTAGGATGTTACTATCGATCATCTTGACCTGTCCGATCAATCCTCTCTTGCAGTTCCTCGAGCTTACCTCGTTGGTCGAAGCGCAGCATGCTGAGGAACTTTTCAGAAGAGAATTTGAAGTGTTCGAAACAGGTCGCGTTAGGGGTACAAATTCTAAAACCACCAAATTTCGACGGTGGTTTTTTTTTGACCCGAAGCTGGATGTCAACAAACGATAGCCATCCTTGGAGTGCGGAAGGATGAGCGAATAATGATAGAATCAAGCTTACGAGAGCAATCTCATGAATCCTCGCCACAGCCTGCATTACCTTCAGCATCCTCTCGGAGAGATCTGGACGGGGATTACAATCATCGATGATGAGGTTTTGTTAATCGTTGTTGCCGGTACAAAGGCTTCTCCCAGCCAGACGATTCCCCCTTACCTTCAAGAAAATCATCTGCTTGCCGGCCAACCTACCTGGGTGATTAACACGCACTGCCATTGCGATCACATCGGCGGGAATGCTACCCTGCGCGAAGTACTTGGAGCGGAATTATCTGCTCATAGAGCAGATTCTGCCTGGATTCAAAATCATGAGCTGCAATTTCAGGAATTGTTTGGGCCTTTTCACTCGTATCCCAACCTGGCTTTTGACCCGGTAGTGTTTCACCACATGGCAGGATCGGATGTAGCCCTGAGCCGAGTTCTCGAAGACGGTGATCGAATTTTCCTGGGCCACCGGGAGTTCACCGTGCTCCATCTCCCCGGCCATTCAGCCGGATCTATTGGCCTTCATGAATCTGAAACAGGATTGTTGCTAACTGGCGACTCGCTCCAGGGATTCGGCACTGTCGAGACACAAGTGCCCATGCTTGTCGATATGCGTGCTTATCGGCGCACACTGGAACGGCCGCAGGAGTTCGACATCCGCCAGGTTATCGCCGCGCACCCTTTTCAACCGCTCTCCGGAGCGATATTGGATGCCGAAGGAAGTCAGGTGTTAATCCGGCACAGCCTGTTGGTATTGGATCGTTACTTCACGGTCACAACCAGCCTGTTCCACGATCTGGGTCAGCGCATGAGCCTGCTGGAAATCAGCCATGTTGTTGCTTATCAATTTGAGATGAGCGAAAATAATGTCTATAATATGATTACGACTGCCGCATGTCTGGAAGAGTTGATCAGTGCAGTATTGATCCAGCGACTCTCTGGCCATAATTGGGAACCACAAGGAGAATTTCAAGCACTATGAACAACAATGACCCCGTATTCCAAACGCTAATGAACCGGATCGGCTGGCAAGTCGATCAGGTGATGTCCGTCGATACCGCCGGGAAAGGCATCATCCCGGAGCTGTACAAAGAAGCTGTGGCACAGGTACGTGGCCCACTGAGTATGACCGCTGCCCGTCGCCTTCGCGAAGCGGTATCTCCTGGCGAAATCGTGGGAATAATCACCGGCTTCCCTTCCCGCTCTTTCCTGGGACCTGGCATCTCAGAGACTGACGGCCCTGTTGGGGCAGCCTTCCTGGCCCGCATGGTGGAAGAAGTTATGGATGCCGTCCCGATCATTATCACCGAAGCCAGTCTGGCGAAATACTCCTCTGCCTGCTCGCTGGCAGCCGGCTTGCTGGTTACCGGGATCGATCAGGCATTGTTAGCCAAGCGTGGCCCGGTTAAAGCCTCTGCGGTCGGCATCCTGGATATGCCCACAGATGACCAGTCTGCCCAGCAAGTAACGCGAGAATTCTTCGAAACACTGCACCCGAAAGCCCTGGTGGCGGTTGAGATGCCCAGCCGCGGGCGTGATGGCTTTGGACACACTGCCGGCGGGCGGCGAATTGTGGATGAATATCTGGCCAAATCGGATTACCTGTTCGACTGGGCGCCTGAGTACGATACGCTGCGGATTGGTCTGGGCGATGGCGGCAATGAAATGGGGATGGGCAACCTGAAAGCGGCTACCTGCCGGGTCTCTCCGGTTGGCGAAGAGATTGCAGCGGTCACACTTTCGGACGTACCGGTTGTGGGCGCCAGCTCAAACTGGGCTGCTTATGCCATCGGCGCTTGCCTGGAAGCACTCAGCTTCAAGACCAAAGCCCTGCGCAGCATAGATCTGGCCAGCATAATCCGACGCTGTGCCGAAGAAGGTGCTATTGATGGATCATCACTTCGCCCAGAACCTCGCGTGGATGGCACTCCCCTCGAAATGAATATCGCCGTCGTGGATTTGATGGCCTACCTGGTCGAGAAGGCAATCGAAAAATTCCCCGGTGGGTAAGCCTGTGGCCCGTTCCGAGTCGGTTCTGCTATCGATTGATCTTGGGACGACTTCCTGTAAAGCATCACTTTTCACCGCGGTTGGCAACCGGATTGCTGATTCCCGGGCACCCTATCCCCTGTATGCGCCTGAACCAGGTGCAGCCGAACAAGAGCCAGGCGACTGGCATGCTGCCCTCCACCACTGCCTGTCACAACTTCACCAGACCCACCCGCATATTATGAGCGCAGTAGCTGGCATTGGCCTGGCCGCCCAGATGAACGCGCTAGTACTGGTAGATGATAACTATCGCCCGTTCCACCGGGCGTCATGCTCCATGGATCAGCGGTCTGTCATATATAGCACCAAGCTGAGGGAGAGTCTCGGCTCATCTCTACCCGATGTTTACATTGGGCGTAACAGCATGCACGGAAGGATTCTCTGGCTGCAAGACAGGCTACCGGATATATTCAGAGCAGCTACCCGCTTGACTGACGCACGGGGATTACTGGCTTACTGGCTTGCAGGCGACAATGGGACCGATCCCTCATTCGGAGTTTGGTCATGGTCACCTGATCTACTGAAGATCCTGGGAATCCCTCTGGAAAAGCTCCCCAAGATACTGCCAGCCTGGGAGGCTGTCGGAAGGCTCCTGCCGCAAGTTGCATCCGCGTATGGCCTGCCGTCAGGCATCCCGGTCATCATTGGTAGTGGTGACGGATGTTGCGCCAATGTGGGCGTTGGCGCCATCACGACCAGGATTGCCTGTATCTCCCTGGGCGCTACTGGTGTTGCCAGGGCGGTGCTCTCCAGGCCGGTACCTGTGGATGTCGACCTCCCAACATTTTCATACCCATTCATGGATGGGCTATGGTTAGGCGGTGGCTATTACCCGGCTGGTGTATACCTGGATTGGCTCGGCCGGCTGGTCCATTCAGGCGAATCGCAAGATGATTGGGAATGGCTTTCAGACTTTCTGCCCCTGGCAGATAGCACGCCTCCCGGAGCAGATGGGTTACAATTCTCTCCGCACAGCTTCACCCAGGACGCGCTCCATTCGGAGGGACATGCCAGCTTTATCGGGTTACAGATTGCTCACGGTCCAGGACATCTGCTGCGTGCCATCCTGGAAGGGACGGCAGTATCCTTGAGGACGGTGAGCGAATACATTTCCGATCTGGGTCTGGAAATCTCGCATTGGCGTGCGACGGGAGGTGGTATGAAAATACCTTTATGGCAGCAGATAGTGTCTGGTGTGCTTGGAAAGCCCCTCGAATTGACCCAGGGTGATACGAGTCTTGGCGCTGCCATCCTGGCTGCTGTTGGTATCGGCTTGTATCCTGACCTGAGCACCGCGGTCACGGCTATGGTCAGGGTTGACCAACAGGTCATGCTTCCGGCGGAGCAAACCGCCGCTTATCAGGGAGTATATGCACAATATCGGAGCGCTCCATCATTCTTTCCCAACGGTTTCACCTTGGGGAATGCATAAATCTGAAGAAAGAAGTCGGAAATGAATGAGAGAACGATATACCAGGGTCTAGGATTGAAACGGGTGATCAATGCAGCCGGTAAACTAACCATCCTGGGAGGATCGACCCTGGATCGTGTGCCGGCTCAGGCGATGGCGGATGCCGCGCTAGATTTTGTTGATCTCCCAGAGCTTATTGCCCTGGCGGGCCGGTTGATAGCCGAAGCCACAGGCGCCGAAGCCGGCTATATCACTTCCTGTGCTGCAGCGGGAATTGTGCTGGCGGCTGGCGCCTGTATCTGCCGAGGGGACCTCCGGCGAACTGAGGCTCTGCCGTATCCAGGCGGTCCGCCCGTTCGGATGATCATCCAGCGCGGCCATGCCGTGCATTTTGGCGCTTCGATCCTCCAGATGATGGCGATGGCTGGCGCGCAGGTAGTCGAAATCGGCAACACCAACCGCACTCTGCTTCCCCAGTTGGCTGGTGCGCTGGAAGATTTCACCGCAGGCGTGATGTACGTCGTTTCTCACTATACTTCCCCTGCTGGGATGCTGCCTCTTGAAAGTGTAATCGAGCTGGCCCATGCCAGGAATGTGCCGGTGGTTGTGGACGCTGCGGCGGAGTTGGATTTGCGGAAATACATCGCAGCCGGCGCCGACCTGGTGATTTACAGCAGTCAGAAAGGGATTGAAGGGCCCGCCTCCGGGATGATTGCTGGACGAAAAGTTTGGGTGGATGCCTGTTTGCAGCAAGGGATGGGGATTGGCCGGGCAATGAAAATTGGAAAAGAAAGCATCGTGGGGGCGATCGTCGCGCTGCAATGTTACACCCGGCGAGATATCACCACAGAATTTTCTATGCAATGGGTCGCCGCAGATAAGATGCTCGGTGAGCTTTCTGGACTTACTGGCCTTCAGGCAGAGCCTTCCACCGATGTAGTGCGTCCCATCCCAAGGGTGAGGATCACCATAGATCCCGGCCAGGCGCGGATGAGCGCGGCGCAACTGGTACAGGCCCTGGCATCCCAGGATCCGGACATTCGCGTCCGGCCTGTAGATTTGACTGCAGGGGTCTTTGAGATTGATTTCCGGAACCTGCGCCCGGGCGATGCGGAGGAAATTATCGATGCACTGCGCAAGTACCTGGAGACGTGAAAGGACGACGAGAGCATGAATTTATCAGGCAAAGTAGCGCTGGTGACTGGCGCAGGTTCCGGGATTGGCCGTGCCACAGCAATCAAGTTCGCTGAGGAAGGCGCTAATGTTGCTGTTCTATATGCCTTCGACGAGGCGGAGGCCTTTCAAACCCGGCAGATAGTGCAGGATTGCGGACGCGATTCTCTCGTCGTATACGCAGATATACGCAAGAAAGCCCAGGTCGATCATGCAATGGTAGAAATCATCCACAAGTTTGGCAGGCTGGATATCCTGGTTAACTCAGCCGGCGCCTATCACTTTGCGCCATTCCTGGAGATCGGCGAGGAAGACCTGGATACGGTCATCGATACCAATCTGAAAGGCACCTTCTTTTGCAGCCAGGCAGCCGCCAAAGCAATGATCGCCTGTGAAGCCTGCGGGAAAATTATCCTGATCAGCTCCACCCAGGGCATCCGTCCAGTTCTGGGAACACCCCACTACGCCGCTTCCAAAAGCGGCATGTTTGCGATGGCAAAGTCGATGGCGCTGGATCTGGCCAGGTACCACATCAACGTGAATGTCGTTTGCCCGGGCGTCATCGAATCGGCCGGGAATTTGCCCAAGCTGCGTGATCCACAGGTTCGCATGGATGTAGAAAACCAGATACCCTGGCAGCGAGTTGGTCAACCACGCGACGTCGCCTATCTATGTGCTTTCCTCGCCTCGGATGCAGCCGATTACCTCACAGGCTCGATCATCGCCATCGACGGCGGATTGCTCGCGGCTGGCCCCCAGGTTTGATTAATCTCTGTTGATAATATTCGGGTAGGCTACTATCAATCATCTTGACCTGTTCGATCCATCTTCTGTTGCAGTTCCTCCAGGCGGCTGCGTTGGTCGAAGCGCACCATGCTGAGGAACTCTTCCGAAGAAAAATCGATTTGTTCGAAACAGGTCGCGGTGGGGGTACCTGAAAACTCGAAGTAATGCTCTAAGTCGATTCACACCTATTGGCGATCAACAGCAAGCTGATAATCTCATAGGGTTTATTTGTCAATCTAACCTGATTATCCTGGTAAGGAAGTTCGTGCTGGCTTTATTCCGGTAGATTGCATGGGGACACGCTCGTCAATGCGAACTCGTCGCGCAGGTATGTCTGTTTGAGCGACCGAATCAACGCGGTCATTCCGGATGGTGTGGGATGGAAAACAGGCATTAAGCTGCCTACTTTATTGGCAAAGCGCAGAGTACTGCGCCAGCAGGTTTTCGCGCGGCGTTCGATCTGGGATTTCACAGCCCGCCCCACTGAACAGGCGTTCCCCACCCTTTTGGATGCATTCTCGGGTAGCGGCATGGACGGTTTCCGGCGTGCCCTGAAGCATGACCGCCACCGGGTCGAAGTTGCCGCAAATCGCAACTTTGTTATCAAACAGTTGCGCGGCTTTTTCGATCCCCACCATCCAGTCCAAGTCAATGATGTCTGCGCCGCTTTGGAGCATGTCAGGGAGCAAGCGGGTGGTGTTGCCGCAAATATGCAGCCGCCCGACCGCACCCATCGCTCGCACAGCGGCAAAAATGCGTTGTTCGTAGGGCAGGGCAAACTGGCGGTACATTTTTGGTGAAATCTGCGAACAGACGGCATCCCCCAGCCCGATAATATCTGCCCCGGCTTCGACCTGGGCACGGGCGAAGGCGATTTCCACTTCAGCACATATTTCCAGCAATTCAGTCAGCCATTCCGGGCGTCTTATCAGGTCGGTCATGGTCAGGTACATGCTGCGCAGGTCGCTGGCCTCAGCCAGGGCACCTTCCACCCAACCCATGATGGGGATTTCGCCGCCGGCAATCTCCCGGAACAGGCGGATAGCGTCTAGCCGGTCGCTCATCCGCCGCCCGGTCGCAGGGTTGGGCGGAACGAGTTTTTTCAAGTCATCCGGCGTTTGCAGCAGCGGTTGGCGGTTGATGGGCAAATCATCGGCAGGAAATTCCACTTCCAGGCCAAAGTCAGCGGCTTCGCGGTAGGGATCAGAGATTGCTTGCAGGATATCGAGGTGGAAATCATCCGCGACGACCAGGTTGGCCTCCACCAGCACTCGATGATCGAGATAATAGCGCGAGAGCGGTTGGCCGATGTGATGCGCAGCGCGGGTCATGAAGATGTCGAAATTCGGGATGCGGTCAACCGGCTGGCCTGCCAGCCGGGCGGTGAAGCGTTCGTAGGAATTCATTGGGCCTCAAAAGTCACTTTTCGCAGGATGCTTGCCCCGAGTGGAATGAGCCGCACCGGACACGGGTTCCCGCCAGGGTCGAGCAGCATGCCCGTCAGTGAAAGCGAGTCAAAGGGGTGGGAAGGGTCAAAGGGACGACGTTCCAGCGTGAAAGCTGTTATGGGCGCGAGATTCAGTTGCAGGGCGGATGAATCCACCAGGGTGTAGAACGAGTCGCGGAAACCAGGGGCATATTCCCGGCCTGGAGAAAATTCCCCATCCAATGGCAGGCAAAACAGGAGCGGCCCATAACTGACGATGAATTCATTTTTCCAGGGCTGGATTTTGACTTCCGTTTCAAAACGCAGGGTGATTTGATCGCCGGTTTGCCAGGTTCTGTAGATATGGATGAGATTCTCATAGACAGTGAAACCCTCCGTATCGAGACTGAAGCTGCTGGCCCAGCCGGGAATTCGGAAACTGAGCCTGAATTCCGTCGGCTGGGTGGTCTCCACTTTAATGGTTATACCCGTATCGAAAGGATATTCCGTTTCCTGAACAATTTTCACCTGTGCGCCGCTGACTTGCGTCTGAAAACAGGACGCACCATAGAGGGCTGCCACCAACCCGTCGGGGGAGCGCATCCAGGCGGCTTTGACGTAGTACGGCGCTATCCGCCCCGCATTGGGGACACAACACACTGCCACATCCTGGTGAACGGGCGAATATTTGTAGCGTAATTGCGGATTTTTGGGGTCTTGCGGGTCGCCGGGGGTGAGAGGGCCGGTCATAGAGAAAGAGTTGTCGGTTTTAAGGTACGCAATTCCAGCGTGGGATGGATGGCGTGCGCCCTGGGCGGCGTTGAAAAAGAGCCATTCGGCGCTGTCTGCCCAATGCATATCACCGGTTTTCTGGAGCAGTTGAGTGTAGGTATCGAGAAGTTCATGGATGGAGCAGTATTCATAACCCGTTTCGGCTGCGTCCGCTTCACGCCCGTTGATGAATTCATCGCCAATCGGCCCGCCGCTGGGGGTGAGACAAGTCTCCAGTTTGGCGAGGCAGGCCGATAGGGCGGTGTCCAACTTATGGTCATCGGAAGCGTATACAGCCGTTAATAATGAGCGGATATGTTCATAGGTTTGGACGCCATGTGCTTGGAAGCGATAATCCGGATCGAGCAGATGGTGGAGTTGGATGTCATCCTGACTGAGCGGCTGCCGGCAGTACTCTGCATAGAGCCAGCTGGCATAGTCGAGATAGTGGGTCTCGCCGATGAGCTGGTAGAGTCGGTCCAGAATGTCAATAAATACCAAGCCGTGCCCCACGCCGGCAAAGTCGTTTTTGACATCAAACGGATGGGATTTTTCCCTCGGATAAGCTGTCATGGTCACATCCACCGCGCGGCAGACGGCGGCAAGGGTGCGTTCATCGGCTGTGGCTTCATACCAGCCAAGCAGCATCCGAAAAAGAGAAGCTTGTGCCCACAATTCGGCATTCTCGCCAGTGAAATTGAAGCGCAAATCGGGAGCGTAAATGCCCAGGTAGCCATCAGCATCCTGTGTAGCGAGCAGGTGTTCAACCTGCATTCGGACTATTTCTATAAACTCAGGGTGTTCCAGCAGCAGCGCCGTGCGGGCCAATCCATCCCACCAATTCGATTGGGTTTCACTGTTCCACCATAAGAACTGCACTTCCCACTGCGTCTCTTTGGCCACCACTCCCAAATCTTTGGCATTCACTTTTTTTGTCAAACGGTTGGTGCCGTAGATATCATCATTTAGAATTAATTCAGGTACCAATTCATCCAAACAACCAACAAAGCTTTGCTCCAGGTCTCGCAACATTTGGATGCGCAGCCACCCTGCCGGTTTGATTTCTCCACAACGTAAAAAACAAAAGGCTGGTATGCTCGTTTTTGGCGATTCGGTTTTACGTGTTTGATTCATGTGCCGTCTCTTGACGTGAATCGCAGGTAAGGATAGTTGATATGTAAACTATCAGGATTATATGGCCAAATGTTTTATATGTCAACTATCTTCATTGCTGGCTAAACCATTAGGGACTGTTTTATCCGGGTTGAAGCCGGGCAATGCAATGCGCATTCAAAGTCTCCAGAGCTTCGATCAAGAAATCGGCTTGCTCTTCATCCAGGCAAACAAAAAGAGATTGTTTGTGCGTCTGGTAGGCCCGGGTTGCATCGTTCAACAACTTATCTCCTGCCTCATTCAGCAGCAGGCATTGCGCCCTGTGATCTTTTGGGTCTGCCCGTCGGCCAATAAACCCTCCTTGCTCCAAGGATTTAACAATGCGTGTCGTATTGCCTTTGGTACATAACAGGAGTTTGCTTAGGTCGCTTAGCGAAATACCGGGGTTTTGTTGGATGTGCAGCAGCGCATAGTAACGTGTTTTCCCCAGCCTGTATTGCTCAAAAAAACGATCATCACTCTCACTCAGCAGCATCTGCGATCTGACAAGCGCGCGATAAATCTTTTCAACTGTTTGCATAAGTACCTCCCAGGCCCAAATAGTTGATGTATAAACTATAAGGTAAAAACCATCACTTGTCAATGGCAACAAGCCGGTGTTTCAATCTCGGGGTTATCTCGATAATTTGTAGACCAACCCAGTCGGTAGCGACTTGCTAGTCGGGTCAACGGTAAGATGCGCGCAAAGCAACATCAGCATCACCACCTCACGATTCGTACAGTCTACTCCGGGGGTGCGTCTTCGATTAGCCTTTGTGCTACTCCTCGCTTATTTAATTGAAAATCATTTTGCCTGGCCTTGTAGTGTTGAGCGGCCGCGCATATCAACACCACAAGAAATAACTATATGTCTCTGCTTTCCAAGACGGACGTTTAGCCCTGACACCGTTCTTTTATTGATATCTCGAAAATTTACTGATCACTGTCTACCGTTCACCATATCTCTGCCTCACTCCGCCGGGTACATGGGCACAAACTCTACCGGCACGGTGGCATTGGCCTGATCGAGCAGCGCCTGCACATCGGGCGCCACGTAGGTATACTTATCCAGGAAAGCCTTGGCTGCTTCGGTGTCGCCTTCTCCCTCTATCGTAAGCAGCGTCACAGTCAGTTCCTCCACTGCCTGCGTCATCTTCTCCACGTCAACGCTGAATTTTCCGGTCCCCTGATCGAAGGCCAGGGCCCCCTGCTCGACAAAGAAGTTCCAGGCAGCCGAGCGGATCATACCGTAGGCCGAGCCGGGTCCGAAGCGGATCGAGCGCAGCGACTCAGCCAGGTAGCCGACGTAGTGCGACTCCAGGGAGCCGGTGAGAATGCCCTCCTCCAGCAGGTAGGGCAGGTCGTACAGCCCGACAATGTCGGCCTTCCCTTCCTCGATGGGAGAGTAGTACTCACCCAGGGCCTGGGTGACAGTCATCTCCTCGCCATTTTTCTCCACGGTGCGCGGCCCGAGGGTGTGGGATACCTCGTGCAGAAGCACCCAGTTAAAGTAGGTCTGGGCGTCCAGTTGCTGCGCCGCCTGCTCGGACAGGATGGCATTGGCCAGCGGCGTCAGGACCTCGGTTCGCCGCGCGTCCAGGTAGTTGCCCATCATCACTTTCTTGGCGCCTTTGGCCTCCCAGACTGCTGGATCGTTGGGCAGGCTGAAGGCCACTCCTTCCATGATCGCGCGCACCTGGCCGGCACGATAGACATCATCGGCAATCTCAAGCGGCGTCATAGTGCCGGTCTGATCAGGGCGGTACTCGGCGGGTACGGGCAGGCGGGCCTGCAATTCCGGTACGGCGTTCATCAGCGACGACAGCTGCTCGGCGGCCGGCCGGTCGACGATCAGCACGTTGGCCTTGTAGTATGCCTTCTGCCCCGTAAGCTGGTCGTCGTAAACCTCATGGGGTCCAATGCTGATATCCAGGTTTGAATCTAGATCCAGCCAGGCCAGGTTGGCGTCGAAGTATTCGTCGGTGCGCAGAGCCTCCGCTTCCAGCCGCAGATAAGCAGCCAGTGATTCATTCTGGCTGAGTGCGGCTGCCTGGTCCAGCAGATCGGCCGCTGGAAGGATAAACTCGGCGTAGGCCTCATGGTAGGGCACGGCGACCAGCCGCTCTCCGTCCCGCTGTACGACAGTGAACGGGCTGAGCAGACCGTCCTTCTCATCAGGATGTGCGGCGATGTAGGCGTCCAGCTCCTCCTTGGTCAGGTCTGACGGGTAGACATAGCCGCCGGCTGGCCGTGGTTCGTCGCCCAGGAAGGGTATAAACTCATCGAAGCGATCCCAGCGACCGTAGTTAGCGTCCAACATCAAGCGCGCGGCCGCCTCGGTCGAGTCCGTGGCGCCGGCCAGGCTATGGAAGAGCAGCTCATCCTGCGGATCCACTTGCTGCCAGTAAACCGCGTCCATGTAGCGGGCCGCCTGGTATAACCTGTCGAGCACGGCTTGCTCCCAGTCGGACAGGCCAGGCAGCAGTGCGCTCTGGGACATGTCCAGCGGTTTGAGCTTAGCTGCGCGGGCGAGGATGTCCTCCGATGGCTCGGGCATCGCTACTTCGGCTGTCGGCTCAGGTACAACCACCTCGGTTATCAGCTGTCCGGGTATGCACTCACCGCGCATGAACGCCCATTCCTCGCATTCGCTACCGTCGGCAAAGAGACAGTAACCAACCTCGCCACTGGCTTCCATACGGATTTCGACTTTGCCTCCCTGCTTCAAGCAGTTCTCAGAGGCGGGGTTGCCGATGGCTTGACCTGTTGGCGTTGGCGAAGGCGACGGTACGCAGGCTGCGATCAAGACTACGACGACGATCAGAACACAGGATAACTGGAGTAGGGATTTCATTATTAATCTCCTTTAGCCATTGCCCAGAATACTTAGCCGGACTTTTCAGAAGTCAGTCAATCACGGAGCGTGAGTGCTCATAATTCGCTGAAGCAAAGACACGGAGGCGGCTTCCCAATGCCTCCATGTCCCATTAGGAGACTCGCTTCTTCCCTTGAGTAACCGCCGCCTGCACTTTTACAGGAGATTGCCTGTGCCACGCACGCTTGAAGCGATAGGTGTCACTTTGAATCTCTGATTGAACGTACGGCACTATCCACAGTGAGAAACACGTGATCTTCATCGATGAATTCGTTCAAACCGGTCTTGCTGCCAACCTCGAGAACAGGCGCATGGACATCCGCCAGGTATATCTCGATGCCCTCTTCTTGCAGCTTTTTAATCAGGCCTTTGATCACTTCCGTGCTGGTTACATCCATCTCGTCCTGAGCGGCCGCGTCGAAAATCAACGCCCGAGGAGGCGGCTCTATTTCGGCAACCATGGCCTTTACATGATCCCTGACCGTCATCGCGTTCGCGTAATACACCAGCGCATCGATGCGTACGATCAGTACCCCTGGTACGGGAGTATTCTCGGGATGCCGGGTCAGATCGGAGTAAGCGCCTGGCGCGCCAGGGACGCGGCCTAATGAGGATATGTGCGGCCTGCTCGAGCGGTAAATGACGAATAACAACGATGCCACCAGGCCTATCATCATCCCCGGCAGCACATCGATTAACAACACGCCGGCCAGCGCCAGTACGCCAAACCAGAATTCGACACGCGAGGCGCGACGGAGCTTCTGCAGCTTGCGCGAGGCGATGATGTGCCAGACAGCGTGGATAATAAGCGCCGCCAGCACGGCTTCTGGCAGCGGGGCAAACAACGGGGTGAGGAAGAGCAGGGTTACGATCGTCACCACCCAGGCCACCAGGTTGGTAACCTGTGTGCGGCCGCCGGCGCCCTCTTTTACCGCCGAGGCTGACATGCCGCCGGCAGCGATCATGCCACCGAACAAGGCGCTCACCAGGTTGGTCGCCGCATGGGCGTTCAATTCCTGATCGGCATCGACCTCGTAGCCGTGTTTCTCTGCGAACTCATGCCCCACGCCCAGCGCTTCGCTGAAGGCCACCAGCAAGACCCCAATCGCCGGCAGCACCATCGACAGATAACTCGTGAACGGTATCTTCGGGATGCTCAGCGAAGGTAGTCCCTGCGGCAGCTTCCCGACTACTTCCACGCCATAGGCATCTTCCAGGTTTACCAGACTGCTAATCAGGATGTAGCCAAAAAGCGCCAGCAAGCCGGCAGGAATCTTCCTGTTCACGCGCGGGATCAGGAAGAGCAGTGCCAGCGCGCTGGCGCCGACCGCAAATGTGACCCAGTTCGCCTGGGGCAGCTCCTTGAGGATGCCGACGAACCGCTCAACCGTATTGCCTTCGGGTTTAGCCACCCCGAACAGCTTGTTGAGCTGGCCGACCGCCACAAAGATCGCCAATCCCAAAACAAAACCATCCATCACCGGCTTGGAAAGGAACTGGGTGATAAAACCCAGCTTTGCCAGGCCGGCCACCAGAAAAACCAGCCCGGTGACCAGCACAAATGCCACAGCATAAGCCTGGTAGGTTTCCGGATCGGAGGCGTTCACTGCGGCAGTGGCGACCAGCACCGATGCCACGGATGATGCCAGCAGCGCCGCCGTGGCCGAGGTAGGTCCGACACTCAGGTGCCGCGCCGTACCCAGCAAGGCATAGATCAACAGTGAAGCCACCAAGGTATACAACCCAGCTTGAGGCGGCAATCCGGCTATCCCGGCATAGGCCATCGCCTCCGGTACGACCAAGCCCCACAGGGTGAGCCCGGCGATGATGTCGAAGCTCAGCCAGGAACGGTTATAACCCGGCAGCCACCCCAGAATGGGCAAGTAGCGGGTGAATCGGTCAGGCTTCTGCGCCGTTTTTACTCGCGGTGTGGCAGTCATCTCTGCATCATCCTTTCAAATGAAACAAAGGCAGCTGGGCTGCCTTTGTTTCAATCATGAGTTTTACTGCCGCATCATGGCCAGGTTCAAACGTTCCTCCGGGCTAATCAGGTGATCATGGTCATCTGTGCCCTGGTCAAGTTGGATCCATTCGATCTTGCCATTGAACTTGCTGGTCTGGCTATTGTAGTCCTCAGCAACCATTGTCCCAGTTTCGCAGCCAACATCCAGGGACTCGTCCATGGAAAAAGACATTGGCTGGGTAGCATCGACGCGCCCTTCACCGATCTTGCTGCCGTCCAAATACAGGGTAACGGTGCCGCCGAGTCCCAGGCCGCCGCCATCGTAGGCAAATTCCATGCGCACCTGGTGCTTGCCGCCCGGAAGCGGGGTGTTTGCAGCAGTGTAAAAGCGCTGCACACCCAGCAGGCTATAGCAATATTTGAGGATGCCATCCTTGACATACAAAGACCAACCGCCGAACTGACCGCCTTGGGTAATGAGTGTGCCATTGGCACCTTTTTCCGGTAGCCATACCTCGGCTGTTACAGCGTGGGATTTGTTTTTGAGGTTGAGGATCACGTTTTCACCCAGGCGTTGCATGCCGCTGAACAAGAGTTGGGTTCTACCTTTGATCAGGGTCGGCCGCCCGGCCAGGTCGGTGTTGAATCGCTCAGGACGGCGGTCATCCAACGGCAGAACATTATATTTGACCGCTTCGATCAGGAACAGGCGCTGCAGCTCATGGAGTTTCCCGGGCATCTCTTTGGAGAGATCGTGCGCCTGAGTCCAGTCATCTGGGCTGTACAATTCCCACACGTCATCGTCAAAAGCCGGCAAGGGTTCAACCACAAACGGGATACTATGGCGGGTAACCGCGGTCCACCCCTTATGATAGATGCCACGGTTGACAAACATCTCGAAGTATTGAGTCTCGTGGTGCTCGGCAGCGCCGGCGTCATCAAACGAGTAAACCATGCTGACCCCTTCGAGCGGTTTCTGCTGAACGCTGTTAACCACCACTGGCTGCGGCAATCCTGCAACTTCCAGGACGGTCGGGGCGACATCAATCACGTGATGGAATTGATCACGGATTTCACCTTTGGCCCGGATGCCGGTGGGCCAATGGACGATGGTGCCGTTACGCGTGCCGCCCCAGTGCGAGGCTACCTGCTTGGTCCATTGATACGGCGTGTCCATGGCATGCGCCCAGCCCACCGCATAGTGGTTGTAAGAATCTGGCGTGCCAAATCCATCCCGGTGCGCGATCAGGAATTCGGTGGTCATGAACACTTCGATATTGTTCAGGTTTGCCATTTCGTTGAAGGTTCCACGCGGACCGCCCTCGGCGCTGGCGCCGTTATCGCCGATGATGTAGTAGATCAGTGTGTCGTCCAGGATTTCAAGATCTGCGAGGGCGTCAATCAGCCGTCCAATATGGTAATCAGTGTGCTCCAAGAACCCGGCGTACACTTCCATTTCGCGTGTCAGCACCGGTACCAGCTCTGCGGGCACGTCTTCCCAGGCGGGGATCTGCGCGTGACGCTTGGTCAGCTCCGCTTCAGGTGGGATCACGCCGAGCTGCTTCTGGCGGGCGAAAGTTTCCTCACGTAATTTGTCCCAGCCCTGGTCGAACTTGCCTTTATACTTATCTGCCCATTCCTTGGGGACGTGGTGCGGAGCATGCGTCGCGCCCAGTGAGAAGTAGACGAAGAAGGGTTTGTCGGGAAGGAGCGCCTTCTGCTGGCGCACCCAGTTGATGGCTTTGTCGGTCATGTCCTCGGTAAAATGGTAGCCTTCTTCGGGGGTCTTCTCGGGCTCGACCGGATGGGTGCCTTCGAACAAGCCGGGGTAGTACTGGTTGGTCTCGCCGCCGAGAAAACCGTAGAAATATTCAAATCCTCCGCCGGGGGAGGGCCAGTGATCGAAAGGCCCCATTGGACTGGTCTCCCACACAGGCACCTCGTGGCACTTACCAAATTGAGCGGTGGCATAGCCGTTCAGCTTGAGCGTCTCGGCCAGCGGGGCGCAGGTGTTCGGGCGTATCGAAGTGTAGCCAGGCGCGGAGGTGGCCAGCTCGGTGATGCAGCCCATTCCGACTGAGTGATGATTGCGCCCGGTCAGCAGGGCCTGGCGGGTCGGCGAGCACAGTGCGGTGGTGTGAAAACGGTTGTACTTGAGCCCGGCCGCTGCCAATCGCTCGGCGGTGGGGGTATGGATCGGTCCACCGAAGGCGGAGGAGGCGCCAAAGCCGCAGTCATCGATCAGGATGATCAGCACATTCGGTGCACCCTCCGGCGGACGCAGCGGCGTGATCGGTGGAAATTTTGTTTCCGGGTCTTTGGCATCGTAAGTGGTCAGCCCGACATGCGGGATGTCGGGGATGGGGAGGATCTCCCGTTGAATTTTGTCTTGCGTACGCACAGTCTATGCTCCTTTCCGATCATCGATCACTTCTTGGGCCTGGATGTGGTGCGTAAAAGTGCAGCGCATCCCATCACTTAGTGGCACGGTAGGCAACAGAGCCTTCGCTTACTGCTCAAAGTCGATTTTTTGCCCGAAATACATCTGCTCGAACACCCCTTCCGACTCGTAATGCTCGACGACCTGGCCCCCCTTGTAGCTTTCCAGCGTTACGAGCGCTTCGAAACGCAGGTATCCGCCAGGGTAGCGGATCATTTCCCCTACCGCCTTTTGCCATCCTTTGGCAAAATCGAGGATCTTCTGACTGACCATCGTCTTCTGCCGCAGGTAGCTCATCGTGTAACGCG
>Ga0105097_10000282_pt1 | contig 22686 bp, 20 predicted proteins | sample PPLLak12cMay2015_FD_87035 | JGI IMG/M metagenome (GOLD analysis project Ga0105097, IMG submission 87035) | Freshwater sediment microbial communities from Prairie Pothole Lake near Jamestown, North Dakota, USA - PPLs Lake P7 Core (1) Depth... | ecosystem: Environmental > Aquatic > Freshwater >...
ATACTCATCCAGGCAGCCACACCTTCGAGCACCTTGACCTCTTCATCGTCGATTGTCCCGTCGCCTCGGACCGGAATATTCAAAAGCAGATTTCCATTCTTGCTGACAATATCTATCAGCATCTCCACAACCGTCTCCGCAGTCTTGTAGCCCTTGCGCTCGTATATGCCGCGATTATAATGCCAGCTTCCGATGCACGTGTCTGTCTGCCAGGGGAACGGCTCAATCTTGTCGCTCTTGCCTCGCTCGATATCCCAAATCAGACACTGGCGGTGCTTCGGGTCATCGAGGCGCTTTGTCGTCATTACCGCTTCATTTTTTCCGTTATTCACCTTGGCGCTTGTGTTATAAAGATGAGATGCAATCGTCAAACCGTATTCCTCTCCAGACTGCCTCAGCGGCAAAACACCATCATCGAAATAAAGCAGGTCCGGCTTATACTTCGTAATCAAATCCAGCATTCGGTTTAAGAACTTGTCATCATACGCCTTCTTCGCCCCCTTGGTGCGTGCTGCGCCGTGAGGCCCATACAGCTCAGCCGGGTCAAGCCCTTCCCACCACTTTCCCTTGCCGTCCGCCAAAGTCAGTGCTCCATCATAAGGAACACCTGCCTTCGGGCCGTCTTTATCTGCTCCGTGTGCAACACTGTACCAGTCCCATGCGCGTGCTGCGTGCGCCGTTACTCCGAACGGTAGGCCGGCTGCCCGTGCTGCTTTCTCCCAGGCGCCTATGATGTCCTTTTTCGGCCCGACTCTCATCACGTTCCACGGCTGATATTTGCTGTCCCAGAAGTCGAGGTTGTCGTGATGGTTCGCCATCGCCACAAAATATTTTGCACCGGCCTTTTTGTAGAGGGCTATCAGTTTCTCCGGCTCGAATTTTTCTGCCTTCCAGATATTGCAGATGTCCTTGAAGCCGAACTCGCTCGGGTGTCCGTAATGTTCGATATGAAATTTGTAATCCGCATCGCCCTGCTTATACATCCGCTGTGCATACCAGTCGCCCATCTCCGGCTGGCACTGCGGACCCCAGTGCGCCCAGATGCCAAACTTCGCATCACGAAACCATTCGGGGCACTGATACTTGCTAAGCGACCCCCACGAAGGCTCAAATTGTCCCTCACACACCGGCTCCTTTACAGCAGCTTTTTGCTCCTCTGCACCAGCGATGGAAAAAAGAATAAGAATAGCAGCAGCACAACCCGATAGAACAAACCTGAATTTCATAACGCACCTTTCCTTTAACTTCCAATCCCTCCGGGCCGCCAACCTGTGAACAATATCTTGTCCGGCCGGCAGCAATCGCAAACACTTTTATGATTATATCATACCGGCGATTGCCTTCCACAAGCTGCTGCAAAAAACTGTCGCAAAAAAATTATATTTTCATTTCCGCAACGATTTGTCTTGTCTGTGCGGACTGCCTGCTCTGTGCCTGTTTGAAGGCCGCCGCACTCTCAGTGTTCATCTTCTTGAAAAGCTCATTGCCCTCGATTATTTCCTTTAGTGCCTGCTGTTTCGTCCTTGCCTGCCTCAAAAACCGGACAGCCTTTGTCCCATATACCCCGCCCAGCACCGAGCAGGCCGCTATCGCAAGCTCGAGCGTCGAATCGGTCAATTGCCAGACATCCGGCCGCTGTGCCGATTGTATCGTCGCCTCAGAAGTGATTTTCATATTCGCTTCGCTGAGCACATCCTGAGCCGTCTCTGCCTTCGGAAATTCCTGCGGCAGTCCGTTATACGCCACAAATGCCCTGCTTTGGTTCTCCGATACTTTCGTTAGTGCCTGCAGCTTCTCAGACGCAAATTCATCCTTCGCCGCCTCAGCAGCCAGTATCGACGTCCTGTTATGAAGCCAGGCATTCTGCTTCTGCTCCTCCGTTGGCGCAAATCTGAAACTATCGCACCCTCCTGCAAATACCAAAAGACACAGCGCGAAAATTCTTCTCATTTTTCTTCTCCTTAAAATATAATTTTGTTTATAATATTGCTGACAACTTAGAAAAAAGAGTGTAAAAATAATGAATTATGGATATTGCAAAACAATTTAAACCAGAAACAATACTATTGTGGCAACAAGCCGCCGATTGCCCCGAAGCTAAGCGGATTATAAGCCTTTTCCCGAACGTGCCCGTTAAACTCATTGAACATCAAAACATAAATCCGCTGCAGAATCTATCGATGGCTAAAGCTTTGATAAAAGGTAAGAGAATTCTTATGCTCGGCCATTCATCGTCATTTGTCGGATACTTTGAAGGCAATCCGTCCCGCCTTCCTGAACAAAACGAAGGCAGCAAGACAAATACATCCTGCATTCATTGCCGTCCCTATTACAAATTAGTCCCGATTTCGAACGGCTGTCCATATTGCTGCACTTACTGCTATCTCGCTTTCGTATATCGTAAATTCTCACCCTTCATCAAAGTCAACACCAATTACGATATTATGTTCAAGCAGATAAGAAAAGCACTTAAGGAATCCACCGGACCTGTCAGCTTCAATATGGGAGAGATGCTCGACAGCCTCGCCCTCGACCATATAACAAACCTGACAGCTCTTTTAGTCCCGTTTTTTGCAGACCTCTCACGGGCACACCTTATGCTCCTTACAAAAAGCAGCAACATCGATAACCTGCTGAAACTTGCGCCGAACAGACAGACCATAATGTCCTGGAGCTTAAATTCCCAAAAAATGATTGATTCTTTCGAGCCTGGCACCGCATCTTTCGATGAACGAATCAATTCTGCTTTGGCCTGTCAAAAAGCCGGCTACAGAATCAGGTTCCGAATCGACCCGGGTATAATTTATTCCGGCTGGCAGAATGATTATGCCGAGCTTATCAAAAAAATGATGACCCAGACAAGCCCTGAAAACATAACCCTCGGTATGCTTCGAATTTTGCCCGGCCACTTTAACCTTATCAAACAGGCCTACAGAAACAGAGGAAAGATTCTCAGCAGTTATTTACTTGTGAATGGAGCTTCTGATTTCAAGATGCGATTCGAACCTCAAAAACGCATCCAGTTCTATTCATTCCTGATTGATGCGATACGCAGCTTCGATAAAAATATTTCAATCGGCTTATGCAGGGAAACGCCCGATGTTTGCACCGCCCTTAAAAACCGTTTTAACCTCAATCAATGTAATTGTATCGTATGGAATAATTAAATCGCAATTGCTCGGTGTTGGCTTTTATTCTGTGGTGAATATAGACAGCCAAAATAAGTGTAACTTTGAACCTCATTACTATTATCTGAGGAATAAACATACTGATTTAAATGTTTTTCCTTGTAACTTTCTCCAATTTCTTTTGTTATAGATTTAATAAGCGACTCTTTATATTTATCTTGTAGAATCAGTATTTTACCTTTAGGACTAGACATCGATTCTATCTGTGAAAAACCATTCCGAATCTCATTTAAGGTTTCTTGTTCTCTCAATGGTGTTGCAACGTAAGAAAAATTAACTATTGAATACTCACCATAATTCTTATTGATTCTCGCAAGCTGTTTAACATTAGAAGGAAATTTTTGCGCGATTGCAAGAATGATATTGTTGCAAATTCCTGTCTTGCCTTTTTTAAGTGTAAGAAAATACGAATTTAATAAATCTTTACCTACTCCAAGACATATATTTATCGGATCATTGAGTATATAATTTATACTGACCATTTTATTAAGCTCCAATGTTTTCAGAACGCCAACCAGAATGTCAGTAATTGCCAGTGAAGCAACTGCTGGTCCGGAACCAATATCCAAAATGTTCAGTGTGCCGGTTTTAATTAAATCTACAAACTCATCTGACGTCATATATTCAATTATACTGTTCTGAACTTGAAAATAATGTCTTGGAAAAAATTTATCCAAAAATGCTCCCATACTCGCTTTGTCTTCAGGATATCTCGTTTCCTCATCATTAGTCTCACGTTTAGGAAATCGATTAATCTGACGATTTAATATTCTTTCCAAATCATCACTTATCTTCCATACACCGTTATGACACAGTTCGTCTCTCACAGAATTATATAAATCCATATTTTTATTTTCCGATTACAAAGATTTTCTTCATTCTATTGGTCAGCTATTTCATTATTATTTTTTACAAGATTTTTTTCCATTGCACGCAGGCGGTATTCATACTCGAGAGTTTTTGCTGAAAGCTGCTCGACATCTGACTCAAAACGCCTCTGACTCTCCAACAAAATCGACACGTCTTTCTGAAGCAAATCAAGCTGCCTTTGAAGATTAACCCAGCTTCCGACAATCAGCGACGCAAGAAACAATAGCTGCAAAACAAAAGTCAAATCTATCTGCCTGTTAAATCGCCACCCTTTATTATTCTCTTCCGCCATCTTTTTCTCCTCCTGCCTTTATTACACCACTCGCGCATTGACTTGACGATAAATCCCGCGACATACGCACTGCGCATTACGCACTACGATATACGCATTACGACTTACGCATTACGATTTACGAGTTTTCACGCCTTCGCATAGAAAACATTTTTGTCTCCGACCCTGCAAATAACAACAATCGTCCCCGCCGCAAGCTGACCAGCCTGCAAAAAAGACTCCGCAAGATTAACAGCCGCCATTTCCCCTCCGATTTCCGTCGGAATTGTTCCGGGCTCATTTATCTGCACCGCTCGGACATTGTAAAAATTATAAGCCAAAAGACTCTTGACCTTCACCGCCATTGCTGCTGCGATTGAACCCGGAGAAGTCACAACCGCCTGTTCTGCAGCCGGCAATCCCGTCCGTGCAAGTCTTTCCAAAACCTCTGCACTATCATTTACATTTACACTGCTCATATTAATCTCTTTCTAAATCGAATAATTTTCAGGTTCGTGTTTTGCTTTTCAAAATCCAGTTCAACCTGCTCGATGACCGCGATACTTCGATCGTCACGCCGCAGGCCGAAGATGTCCCTGCTTTCCGGATTGTTGACCACACAATCACCGACCTGGTAATCCGCCATAAGGTATCCTGTCTGCACCTCAATCGTTTCAAGAATCTGAGAATCAGCCTGTGCCTTCCCCCGGACATATTCATAAAGCGCCGCTGAATCATCCGCTTCATCAGGCTTCCCAAGATTTTCATCGCAGGCATTTGCGAAAATACTTTTGCCGCTCACCCTTCGATACTTAAACCGGCTTGGCATCAAAACAATGTGGTCAACAACCGGCCTTATCGAATCGATAGGCCCGTCTGCAAACACACAGCTTAATCTCTCATCGCTTACAACCGATGCAGTCATCCTGAACTTCAGCATCCCCTTCAGTGCCGCTATCCACGTATCGATATCGAGCCTGTCGCTGCTCAGCCATATCGCACACTCATCGAGCCTGTTCTCGAACGCTCCCAAATACTGCCTGAAGTTCTCCCCGCCGTCGAAAGATACCTCAAGAAAATACCCCATAGTCTTTCCGTTTTTGTCTGCTGTAATTGCCGGCCAAAACCTCCTTCGCCGCTGCACGAAATTTTCCGTTTCAAAAATCGCTGAAAAATCGAATGCGTCTCCCCTGTTATACGGCGGCCCGCTGTAATCTCCCGCTTCATTGAGCACCCATTTTCGATATACATTTTTCACAATATAGAAATCAGTATTGCTCGAAGCCGAAAACATATCGTAATCTGTCTCCTCAAGCCCCGCATCCCAGCCTTTAACAAGCTCGAAGGTCGCCTCGAACACCTTAAAATCTCCCTGACCGACATACCTGTGCGTAACAGGATAAAATTTCCTTCTTTGCATCTGCCAAACGTCATTCTTCGAAATGCTGAGCCGTTCCGCAGCCTTTTGAAAATTCACTTCCGCCTGCCTCCCCGCACCAATCCTGTAAAATTCAATCGCCTCTTGCGGCCCTGTTTGTGCTCGTCTGGGAACAAACTTAAACTTTAAACCAATCCTCTGACAGCAGCGGTTTAATGACTCAACAAGATTCAGTCTCGACACATCAAGGTCATAAACCACCTGGTCTCCAGTCAAAGCGCACAACCTCTCAATCGGCGGAATCTGCAAACATCCTGCTGGCAGATACATTCCAAGCAGATAATCAATCACCTCCCCATAACTCCAATACCTTGCATTCGATTGTTCACCGGCAAATAATCTTAAATTCCTTCCATTGTGCAAAGTCACTTCTGCAGAAGCATTCGGCTTCGATAGCGAATTAAAAACAGTCTCTGCTCCCGGCATTAACAACATTGTACCATCGGCTCTAACTGTAAATTGTCCATAAACCGTAATCCTCTCAAGCTCTGCACTTATGTCGCGGGCAATGACCTCTATTCTTTCACCATCCTCAGTGATTTTTATTTCCACTGTCTCGATCTTGCCGACAAAAATAACCGAGCTGAAAACCGCACCATTCTGCCCCCGGCTTTCCATAAAATCTCTCAATCCGAACATTTCTTCCTTCTGCTATCTTCGAATCGATGTCACCATTATCAAAATTTCCATTTAAAAATTCAGAAGGCTTCACAGCCAGTTTCACCCACCCGAATTTCGGCCACCCGCTTCGTACAATCCTTACGGGCTCAAGATACGGACACAAAGAACCATCGACAAAAACCTGAACTGAATCCGCAGCAAGCGAAAGCTCCTCCATTTGTGACTGGTAAAAATCAACCCTGTTCGACATAAACCAAAATCCCCTCAAGCTCCCTCAGCTGACAAAATCTGCGGCGTCGGAACATTCGTCCCAGCGACCTCAATTTCCGCAAAGCCCGAAAATCCATCCTGCACGCCGTCTTCATCTTCAGCCCTTACTGCAAATCTATATCTTCCCGCCTGTAATTGACTGCTCTGATAGCAATAAAATCCTCTTCCCTCATATTCGATTATCGCTATTGGATTTTCGTAGTCGATTTGCCCGCTTCCATTATCTCCGTAAATCTTAAAACACGCTGGTTCTTTTTTCTGCCCCAGCGGACAATAAAAGTAGGACAATTTCATGCTTCCGTTATTTTGCTCAATACTCAACGCCGCAATACCGTTTGGCCGCTCCTGCACCAATTTGCCTTCAGAATCTATCGAAACCCTCGCAATCGCTTCCAGAGTCTCTTCCAAAGCACCGCAAAGGTTCACACGCCTGACAAGATAAAAATATGTCTCACCCGCCCCGTGCGTCAAATATCCCGGCGGTGAAATCTGCTCTGCATCCTTATCAGTGACCGTTAAAATCTCGTCGAAATTTTCTTGCTCTATGCTGCTTGCCCTGAAAAGTAAAACACATCCGCTGCTTCGCACCCAAAACCATCCGCCCGTCAAGGCCGTCCCGAGCCTGAACCCATTGCTCGTCATCCCCCCGAATAAAACCTCTCTTAAAAATTTTACTTCCATAATTTTTATTTTAAATTTTTAATTTTTAATTTTCTTAACTTGCCGTTCTTGTAATTGTCGTATCACCATCAGTCGGAGTATGTGTCACCAATGGCGTCGCACCGTCCTCATCATAATAAACTATCACTCCAGTCAATTTATTCTGCACCGCCTTATTGACCAGAACCTTTGCCGCCTTCTCCATACAGGCAGGCTCGGTCTTTATCGTAAAATGCACCGGCACTGCATCTGTGTGCACGAACAAAAGACCAATTACATCCGCATTCATTTCACCTGCTGTCAGATTGATAGACCACTGCCCGTTTCCCTTATGTGCCGGGCTGTTTGTCAAGCTCGCCTGCGAACCTCCGTCTTTGGTTATGAATCCGTTCACCGTCCCGCTTGTCACAGCCGAGCCGTTTGCCTTGTTGACCAGCACAAACGAAAAGCCCGTCACCGCATTATTCTTCTTAAATCCCATTTTGTTTAAGCCCCTAAAAGATTGTTTGAAACACCCGCCGCCGCAATATTCACATTTGCCTGGTTAAATGCGAATTCCTTCAGCCTCATATATGTATTCCCCGGTGCCATATATTTATTGTACACCCTTGCCTTGCTTATCATCATCGGCCCGCCGGGTATGGTTTTCTCTGTCCACTGGTTTGAAGCAATTGTCACTTCATACACTAATATCCAGCTTGAACCGTCATAAACTTCTATGCGGACATTCGAACCCCCTTCGCCGAAACCATACCACTCTGCGCAGTATATCCGTATCTTGTCGCAAATGCTCGTCTCCGCCAAAAGCAGCTCAAGCCAGTGATAATATTGATTGACCGTCGATGATGCATAAGTTCCTGTATTCCCATCATAAGAATTCAGCTCATTGCTCCACTTGTTATCGACGTCGTTATAAGCTGTCGGACTAATCCACCCCATTTTTTTTAATCCTCAAAATGCCGAAATCTTTTTTCTAAATTCTTTATTCTCAATTCTCAATTCTCTTCTCACGCTTCTTCTGTCCAAGTGCCGTATTTTGCTGTCACCGCCCAGTCGCCGTTCGAATCCGCAGCAACGGTCATACACGCACCGATTGCATCCGCCTTTTTATACTTTCCCGCCGCTTGCCCGCTGCTGTCTCTTATCGCAGCCGCCCCCGGCTCAATCCGAAACTCCGCCGCTGCCTGCACTGCAAAACTGAAAACCGTCCCAGCTGCCGCCGATGCCGGTAACGTAAGAGTTACAATTCCGGTCGCCCCTCGATTCGTATGCACCGAACCCGACTCCGCCCCAGCAAGTGTATCATCAGCAGTGTGAGCCTCGATAATTTTCTTTATTCCTCCCGAGCCGTAAGGCACAACAAAATTGTGCCCCGTCCGCAAATCGGTAATTGAAGTAATGTCACCACCCGATGTCGTCACTACCGCGAGCCGTATATGCGGCGTAACCAGCATATCGGGAAATGCACTATACTCGTTCGTCACCAGGCTCCCCGCCAAATCCAGATAAATATAAATATTCGCTTTATTGTCGGCCAGCGTATTCCCCGATGAGCCGGCATAATTTTTCAATTCCGTCACCAGCCAGAACTTCCCCGCCTTCACCCCGATATTCAATCCGCCCTCATCGAAAACTCGAAAATCATTCGCCCGCTTCACCGCAAGCATCAGCCGGTAAATAAGTTTTCGAAACTGAAGATAATACGGTGCCTGCCCCGTCGCAATATACTCAACTCCCGTCTCGCTGTCGCTTTGAATATTCAGCAAATCATTGTCCGATGGATATACTTCCGCCATAGCCTTCTCCATTCCTTCCTAATTCCGAATTTTTAATTCCAGTTTATTTTCCTCTTCATCGAAAGACAAAACCTCAAGCCCCTCTGCTCCCTTCGCAGCTGGCAGCACAACAATCCCTCCTGTCTCTGCAGCCGCACTTTTCTTCCCGAAGCCGTCTATAATCTTCACCCCGAACCTGTATTCTCCCGCTGACAATTGCTCGCTGACCCATACGATTGTATCTGCATCCGCCCCGAATTCCCCAAGACCAAAACACCCTCCTCCGAATCCTACCGCCGCTGACCAGCCCCGCCCGAAATCGCTTGTCCCGAACCTGCTCAAACCAAAACCGGCCTTGTGCTGCCGGCTCGGCCATATCAAAAGCTCACCACCGGTCAAATCATTCTGATAATCTATCTGGCCGCTGCCGCAGTCACCATAAATCTCCGCCCTCGCATCCAAAGGCAATTCCTGGCTTCGCAATATACTGATTTTCACCCTGCCGCTGTCTCGTCTCGAATCCTCTAACTCGAAACTAAAATCTATATCCGCCTCTTGTGCATCGACCGCAAAAACTTCTATCCTGACACTGCTTTCAAATGACGAAGGCACCTGGACAATCATTTCTCTCTGTTCAGCATCCGTCGTTGTCCCAGCAAATCTGCCATTCACATAAACCTGATAAAACTTATCAATCCAGCTCGACTTCCATTGCACAAGTGCGATTCGCGGCAGCTCCGAACTCTCACCATCCGCCCATATCCCGATAGGAAGTTTGAATGCCCTCACATTATCTATGCCTTCACTGACAAGCCCCATCGCCTTTAAACCTTCAACTGCGTATAAATAATTTCATAATCAATAGCCAAATCCGCGCCGCTTTCTCTTATCTGACCGGCCTCGAATGAATCCATGCGAACATCGCAAAAACTTTTCCCTTCTGCTGTCACCAGCGTATGAGTCTTCCCGTCAATAAATGCCGAAATCTTCTCTGTCCTGTTCTCCATCTGTTGCCTGCTCGCTGCCCGAAGAGTCCCTCTCTGTTTAATCTTTCTGCTCCGCGAACCTAAATCTATGCTCAGCACCCCATCCGTTCCCGCTGCATCTCTCTCGATGCATTCCCGCTTTACACTCTCGACCTCAATCCCCAGGTCCCTCTCATCGAACAAAACCTCTCCATCAATCATCGTCCGCATCATTATTCCTCTTTTCCCTATCCGCAGCCATTTCCACCCGTTTACCTCCCGCCGTCCTTTTGATTGCAGCCGTTGTCATTCTGAGCGCAGCGAAGAATCTCCCGTATGAATAATTCAAAACTTATTCTGACTCTGTCATTGCGAGCGCCTTGTCTCGCCATAGTCCCGATGTCTTTTATCGGGACGAAGGCGGAAGTGAAGCAATCTCATTCCTTAACCTTCTTTTATTCAATGTTCTTTGTTCGACGTTCAATGTTGAACGTTTTTTTCTGAGTTCTGCGTTCTGTATTCTGTATTCTTCTTTCGCTTTAATTCTGAGTGAAACGAAGGGGAAGAATCTCTATTCCCCATTCCCTTCACTCTCTCTTCATCCGAAACGTCCCGCCGCAGATTGTAATATCACCGACTCCGTCACCGTCGCTGTCAATGCTTACCCTGCACCGCTCAAGTGCCGCTTGGTACAGTTCCCTGTAATGTTTACTCTTGTTCGAAAAATTTTCATCCTTCCCGCTGCTGTCAAGAATCGCATAAACATTCGATATAACCAGAAACACCGACACCTGCCGCAGCGGCTCAATGTCTAAAATATCTTCCGCCTTTAGCTCGCTCACTGCACATCCCGGCTGCATCCCGAGCCGCTTCGTCAAATGCATCGCCGCCTCAACTATCTGCGGCTCAAGTGTCCCTATCCAGTAAGAAATCTCCTCTCCACTCTTCGGTGCAATCGAATCCTGCTGCGAATCACTCCGTATTACAGAAACACTAAGCTCCGTCGCCGAATCCACCGACACTATCTCATAAATCCCGTCCAGCAGACCATCCGCCGACCTCATATATATAATTCCGCCCGCCTTCACTCCGCCTGCAATAAAATCCGCGCTGCTGTCACTGAACGCCGTCCCCTCAACCTGGCCATTCTCGCCCGCTGCCAGCACCTGCCAGGGCAAATGATTCTCACCGAACAGCATCGGCTCGAATCTTGCAATATCAACATCGTTACAAAACTTCACCATCTCTTTTCCCTCGATAATTTTGGCGTATGGCGGACACCCTCCATCCGCCATACGCCCGTCACCAGAACATCAGCTGACCGACAAATCCCTGATCAAACCCGCTGCGCTCTCATTTCGAAACTCCAGCGTATCTTCGCCAATCAATTCCCCGCACTCATAATCCCCGCTGCTCGCAAGCGGCTTAAAGTGAAAGCTCCTGCCCGCCAGCGGAAGCACACTCAACCGAGTCGAATCCAGCAGCATCACAGCATCCTGCGGCATCCATCTTGTCGTGACAATCCTGCATACTCCGAAGTCACTCTCGTAAATGCTTATCAGGTCCCTGTAGGTCGTCTCCCCCGAGCCGAAACTCCTTGCCCCGTCGGTGAAACCGTTTATCTTTCTCTTCTGAAACCCGCCGACAACAATCAAATCCACCTTCCCGCTGCTCACCTCCCAGATTTTCCGCAGGACATAATTAATCTTCGCCTCATCGAGGTCGCTTCCGCTCGGAAAACCGCTGTCGCCTGTCCGAAATACATTCGTCGAGATATGCTGAATTATACCCTTCATCGACCTCCGCACACTATCAGACCCCTGTGGATTACTCGAGGGCTGCCCGCCGTTTATCACCGTGTTCTCAAGGTCCCTGATAAGCTCGCGCAGCCTCTCCTGCTTCTGATAATCCATCTCGTCAGCAAGCCCAAGCTGGCTCGCAGCCATGTCCGTCCCCGAAACCTCAACAGCCGCCGTGAATATCTGCGTGTAGTTGCTCTTGCGCACCCGGTTTGTAAATCTCACTGCCGGCTTGTCATCACCCTCCAGTGCAGCATTGCCCAGAATATTTATCACCTGGTTATCTGCCAGATTTTCTGCAACTGTCCCCGCATAACCTCGCACAACCGTCAGCGTATTGCCGTTGACAGCCGTAACCAGCATCAGCTCTTCGCTGCCCTCAATCTGTATCTGGTCGCCGATGCGAAATCTGCTTCCGTTGTCCACGACAAACTGCGTATCAACATCCGGGTCCGTAAAAGTGCTGTCGTTGACCGCATCCTTATTCGCCAGCAGCTCATCCTCCATCCACTCATGATGTGTGCTCGTCGCCTCTCTCATGGGATTACCCAGTGCATCCAGAAGAGGTGTCTCATAAGGTGAAATTATCCCTATCAAATCCGATACATCCTCTGCCAGTTCCGGCAAATCCGTCCCTGCCGAATATGTCGCCTTACCCGTAAATGCCATTGTATCCTCCTTATTCTTTTAAAATTCAATGTTCAAAGTTCTATGTTCAACGTTCTATGTTCTTTTTTTACAAGTGATTTCTTCTTATTCTCAGGTATTCCTGCAAATCCCTCCTGTCTCCTGTCACCGCAGCCCTCTTTGCCGCCCTTTCAAGGACAGCCTGCGAACTTGACAGCTTGTCTTTCGCCCCTGCGGTAGCAGTCGCCTTCATATTTCCGCTTGTGTTCCTGCCAAAAAGATACGGCTTTTCCTTTTGCACCTGCTCGACAGCACTGTCTATCTCGCTGTCGCTTTCACCCGCAAGACGTGTTCGTGCAAGCAAAATTGCCGCTTCCAGATCATTCGCTCCCGCCTCGGCAAGTTTCCTCGTCAGCTTCTGTTCCGTCTTTATGCCAGCAAGCTCTCCTGTCATCTTTGAAATCTGCTCCTTCGCCTCTGCAAGTTCCGCTGAAAGCTCCTCGCTTCTTTTCTCAGCCGCCTGCGCCCGCCTGTGATATCTGATTGATTCAACTACCGGAACAAGCCTGCCGCCATCTGCCGTTTGTCCCTGCTGACCTTCTGTCTCTGACAGATTACTCCCTTCGTCCACTTGACTCATAAACTTTCCCTTCCTCATTTTTTATTTTTTATATTTGATATTTGATTTTGATTATCGTATCCCAGCTCTTCCAAAATCTTCTCCGCCGGAACACCAAGCTCCTTCTTTATCTGCGCTTCTTTCAGTTTCTCCATCGTATCTTCCGGCAAAGGATTCGGGAAAACTACATCGACCTTCCTGTCCGCAGAATCCGTCTTGTAAACCCCCGCCTTGTCGAGTATCTCCAGAACCATCGAGCAGATTTTTTTCAATCCCTCTCCGTAAGTAAATCTCTTTCTCTCTGTCTTCGAAAGCGTCCCCATCATCATCAGCCGCAGCGCCACTGCACTCGTCAAATTCCCCACCTTGCCTCTGATGACCCCAGCAACAATCGGCGTCACCGAGCTTACCTTGTCCAGCGCCTCTCTTATCTCCGTAATGTGCCTGTCTTCGCTCGGCGTTCCGCTGTCCCCGCCGAATTCCTCAATCGTCGCATCTGGATTGTCCGTGCACCACATCCTCCCCGGCGAAACCGGCTTGTCCTCGAATCCCTCAATTCCCTTCCCCAAATACATCTTGAACGTCTGAAACGTAATCCGGTTCGCCCTGTCTGAAAGCCTCGTATTAAGCTCATCCTGCAGCGGTATCAATGGCTCCACATCGCTTGTCCCCTCGTAATAAAACGGCTGCGCAAGATTCTGGATATGAACTATCGGCAAAAAGCTCCAGGGTATCTGCCCCTCTCCGACCAGCTCCCCGTCCTCATACCTCTGCCATGCCCTCGCCGACACAATCTCCGTCACCGCACAGCTTTTTCTCTCATCCTTTTTCCATCCGCCCGTAAGGAGCCTCTGAAGAAATGAGCCTTTCCCGCTCACCGAGTTCTTGTCCTTGTAAAAATGCTGGATATAAAACCTTATCTTCCTGTAATCATCTTCATCCAGGACTGGCAGCGCCCTTGGTGCCTCTATCAGTTCCAGTCCGATTGCTTGTGCCAATCGCAGCACTTCTTCGATGGTGAATTTGTGGTGTGTTTGTGAAGTGAATTTTTCGAAGATTTTCTCGCCAGGCCTGACGAAACAATCGACGAAACCGTAAACGCTCCCAAGCACCGCCATATCCTGGAAGAATCCTATGCCGCCGTTTGCCCCAAAAACCACTCTTATTATCTCCTCTATATCTGCTCGTTTTTGAGCATCCGGCGACCTCGACACAAAACTTACCGGCTTGCCGAACAAAAGGTCCACTCCGCATCCGACTCGCCATGCAATATCATTCTCGATTACTATTTCCTTTCGCTGTATGTCCCGAACAGCCGCTCCCCCGAACACTCCCGCTGTCGGATTATGCACCAGCCCCGTTATCCTCGCAGGCAATCCGTATTCCTGTCCCTGCAAATAAGGCCGTCCGCTTTCCTGGACCTTGCGTCCCGCATTTCCGACCGTGGCCGTCTCCATCATCTTGTTCGTATAATATTCCCAGAACAGCCCGAAATGCCTCTGCACCTCCGCCGACCTCTGCTCCACAAGCCATTTAACGAACTCCGACTCCAGCCCTTCCTCTTCAAATATATGCAATTCAAATCCCATCTTTCCCTTCCTGATTTTTTCTATTTTATATTTTATCTTTAATTTCCCTCTCCCCCTTTGGGGCCGCCCTGCGCATCCTTTACGTATATTTTTCTTTATACAACGTGCAATTTCTCCCTAAACCCCCGCCTGGCAAGGAATAAAAAAAATCTTTAAAATTCCCGTTTTTCCTTTCTGCCCCCAGCGCATCTTTGCGCGCATAAAAGTACCCTTGCCAACACCAAAAATATCTGATAAAGTAACCGTAAAAGAGCCTTTCCCATTTTTTAAAGGCCCAAAACCCTATGGAACAATAAAAAATATTTGCAGGAGGCGCATAAATGAGCAAATCAACAATCGTATTCACCGTAACGGCTCTGGCACTAATTCTTTCAGGATGCGGCCAGCAGGCTAAAGAAAAAAAACTCGCCAGCTTCATTGACAGCCACGTCAAACAGCTCGAACCGCTCCAGGACAAATACGCCCAGCTTTACTGGGATGCTGCGACAACCGGCAAGGATGAAAAATATAAAGAGCTAAGCAGCGTTGACCTGCAGATTAGAAGGCTTTACCAGAACCCCGAAGAATACAAATTTCTAAAGTCCCTTAAAAAATCCGGACAAATCAAAGACCCCCGCCTCGCACGCCAGCTTGACAAACTCTACTACGCATACCTCCAGAACCAGATTGACCCGAATCTGACCGAAAAACTCGTCGCGCAGGATTCGAAGATTCAGAACATCTACAACAACTACCGCGGTAAAATCGAAGGCAAAGAAGTCACAACAAGCGACATATACACGATTATGACAACTGAAAAAGACAGCCGCAAAAGAGAGCTTGCCTGGCGCGCCAGCAAAGAGGTCGGCAATGTCATCTGCGGCGACCTTATCGAATTAGTAAAGCTTCGCAACCAGGCCGCACTACAGGTCGGATTCGACAGCTACCACACACTCTCGGTAACGGCAAGCGAGCAGAAAGTCGAAGACATCGATAAAATTTTCGCTGAGCTCGATAAACTCACAACAGAACCATTCAGAAAATTAAAAGCGGAACTCGACGATATACTTGCAAAAAATTATGGCATAAGCACATCGGAATTGATGCCGTGGCACTATCACGACCCCTTTTTCCAGAGGGCACCGCTCGTTTACGAATTAAATCTCGATGACTACTACAACAAGATTGATGTAAAAGAATTGATTCAAAAATATTATGCAGGCGTGGGCCTGCCCATCGAAGATATCCTCGCTGTAAGCGACCTCTATGACCGGCCGGGCAAATATCCCCATGCCTTCAGCCATTCTATGGATAGACGCGGCCACGTCCGTGTCCTCTGCAATCTGCAGAATACCGAACGCTGGGTAGAGACATTCCAGCACGAGCTTGGCCACGCACTCTACAGCAAGTACCACGATTTAAACGAGCCGTATCTCTTGAGGGAGCCTGCCCACAGTTTCACTACCGAAGCAGCCGCGACATTTTTCGGCAGGAACAGCCTGAATTCCAACTGGATGAAGGCTATGCTCAATCTCTCCGATGAAGAGCGCGACAATATAGAAAGAAGCGCCAGAAAATACAGACAGTTTCAGGCGACACTTTTTTCTCGATGGGCGCTGGTTATGTATAACTTCGAAAAACAGCTTTACGCCAACCCCGACCAGGACCTGAATAATTTGTGGTGGCAGCTTGTCGAAAAATACCAGTTCGTCAAAAGGCCGCCAGGCCCTGCCGATTGCGGCTGGGCATCGAAACTGCATTTCGTAACCGCACCCTGCTATTACCACAACTATCTGCTCGGAGAGCTTCTCGCATCGCAATGGCATAACTATATTGTCCACAATGTGCTGAAGCTGCAATCTGACGAAAAGGTCAGCTATGTCGGCGACCAAAGAATCGGCAAGTACTTCAGAAAATATGTCTTCGAGCCAGGCGCTCTCTACCCCTGGAACGATATGATTAAACGCTCGACAGGTGAATACCTTACCCCGAAATACTTCGTCAACCAGCTCATCAAATAAATTTCTGTTTCTCTTATAAAAATCTTAAGCGAGAAACTTATAAAACGATCAAGGCCTGTCCTCCTGAGGGATAGAGTCCAGGCCTTGTTAAAACACATTTATGAAAACGGTCTTATTTTATGGCAGCCTCAATCTGTGCAGCTACATACGAAGCAGCATTCGTGTTCGGATTCGCCAGTAAACCCTGACCGTATTTCTCCAGAACATATATAAGCGGATCGTCAATAGGTGCATTTATTTCCCTCTTCAGGATAGATGCATACTCGACGAACGCATCGATATATACCTTCGCAGATTCGTAAACCGGACTGCCGTCTTTAAGACTTTGAATTGTAAATGCAATCTGTGCAGCAAGCTCCGGAGAAAACGGCTTTTCTGGCGGGGCAATTGTATTAATCACCTCAACCAGCGCCGCCAGATATTGCCCCCCATCATCCGAGAGCACCTCTGCCGACCTAAGAAGTCTTCCGCAGCTGTCACAGGGCTGAATACTTCGGCCGTCCGCAAGTGTGCGGGCTATGATGAGCTGTATGTTTCCGCCGATGATGCCAAGCTCCTGAGCTGCCGCATCCATAACCGCAGGACACCCTTCGATTTCCGGAAGGTCCATTCGAGGAATCGAGGGCGGCGGAACGTGTTTGTCTTCGAGAACCCACGCCCTGCCGTCAGTTATTGCAGGATTATCCAGGCCCGCGCCGCGGAGCACATAATGATAATTTTCCGGTACCGGCGCTCCGCCGTAAGGATACGGCAATCGCCCTGCCGCCTGCTGAAGCCATTCAGTTATGCGTGAACAAACCTCAAGGGTATCGCCGACAAATCCGCCCTTTAATCCATTCTCAAACCGGCCTCCGCCCGGCACTCCATCAGAATTGTCAAAGGTCACGTTTTTATAGGCATCAATTACCATTGCGCCTGTCGTAGATGACGTTTCCGGATTGGGGATTATCGTAACAAGACTGCTTACATCAACATCCCCTGTCGTGCTTGCCAGATAAATAGCTGCATCGAAGGATTCGCCGGGGTCTCTTAAGTCTAAGCCGGCCGCAGGAATATACTCAGGTTCGGTTATGAAACCAACGCTGGAGCGGTCGTCAACAGGACCGCCATAAGGCTGATAGTTGCCGCAGGCCATCAGAACTCCTCCAGGGCCAATCAGCAGGTCTGCAGCGCTTTTAATTACAATAGCTGCTAATCCGTCACCGTATGGAAGCTGCACGCCCTTACCCGCAAGCTGGTCTGAAAAACCTTTTATCGGTACATTTAGCATATCACCAAATCCTCTGGTGAAAATTTTCCCTGTCTCGGAAATAATTGAAATCCCGCCCCACTCCACATTCACATACCTGTTAAGCTCGATGTCTTCCCTTGCCCGCAAAGTGAGATTGCCTGCTGGAGTGGATTTATTCATCGCCCCATTTGAAATAATCGAGCCGAAATAGGACACAACATCCTGATTTGCCCCAGATGTGAAATTCGTATTGCCGCCGTTTTTATTGTCCGCATTTGGAGTCAGAATTAAATCATCATTTACAGCTATGTTGCCGCCGATGTTAATGTTGCGGTCAGCTTCGATGGTCAAATCACCGGTACCAACAAATAAACCGTCATTTAAAACAACATCCCTGCCGGCATCAAGTTTTACATCATCGTCTGCTATAGTGCTGCTTCGTAAAATAATGTCCTGAAGCGTCGCCTTGACATCGTCGTGAAGATTAATCACCGAATTCGTCGCCTTGATATCAACTGTTTGGCCGGCTGTAAGCTTTTGCGCATCGACGTCGCCTGAACCAATACCATCTGTGTTAGAAGCAAGTGTAATATTGCCCGTCGCTGTAATATCTCCATCAACCTCAATGTCCTTAAGGGCGCTCATCTTCACATCCGCAACCTCAGCAGTGGCGCTCAATCCGTCAACATTGCCCAGTGCCTTCGAATAAATATCACCTGCTGCGAGAATTATCTGGCCTCCGGAGGTGTTCAGCTCGCCGGAATTATCTATCTCTCTTAAATCCGGATTAGCCGCTGTTACCGTGACAGCATTGCCCGGCTGCGCTATCTGAACAGTATCGCCCGCAGCCATCAATATAACGCCGCCCGGGCAGTTTATCGCACCTGTCGAAGAATTTAAAACGTTCTTGCCTATAAGATAAACAGCCTGTGATGCATTGATTGTTCCGTTGTTGGCAACCTGCCCCCCAAGGGCATGATTTGTGAACTTCATATTTCCTGTCGATATATAATTCGCAAAGTCGGAATCAGACATATTCAGCCCAGACGCGACAAGCTGCGCAACATTCACAGATGCACCTGCCCCGAAAACCACTCCCGCAGGATTCACGATAAAGACCCTGCCGTTGGCAGACAGCGCTCCATTAAACTGCGTGGGAACATTCCCCGATGAAATCCTGTTAAGGACTGCCGAGCTGCTGTTCAGCACACCTGAAATATATTGATTGAATGTTACACTCTGGCCGTTTAAGGTGTCGAAATTGTTCCAGTTCAGCACCGCCCCGTTCTCCGTGTCCAATACTGTATTGGCCCCCCACGAAGCGCCTGTAAGACCCGTAGAGCTCGTAAGATTGCCCGGCTCGAGGGCCAAAAGTACTGATGTGTTAAAAAACAGGCAGCTTACCAGAAAACATGCGGCTATTTGCCTTAAGTAATAACGGTCAATAATTCTTCTTACGCTTTTCATCACAATCCCCCATCATTTTCATACACTCTGTGCTTTTGGTTTATCCCAAACCTTTTGCACCCCCAAAAGCTATATTAAATTTCCAAAAGCTTCTTAAGCTTGTTACCACCTGGCTATAAAGCTGAAATTACACCTTGGGTCTCCCTCGTCCGTCGGACCTGCCTCGCGAAGAGGCCATCCAAGGTATGCTGCCGCCTCGAAATTCTCCTTAACCTGTCCGATTATACCGATACCCACGGACACAAGCTCTTCAGTGCCTTCTTCGCCCGGCTGTGTGTCTTGTGTGACTGCCCTGCCGGCATCGACAAATACCAGCGGCGCAAGTTTCCTAAGCCACGGCAGCGTCTCTTCTGCCGCTATCTGGTTCACATCTGCAGGACCTGCCAGCTTGCGCTCTTTCTCATCGTGCTTTACAAGGTCATATTCATACTGCACTGATGCAAGTATCCCGCCGTCAGCAACGATTTCATCTTCGCGATAGCCTCTCACGGTGTACATCCCGCCGAAAGTCGTCATCTTTGCCGGAACGAGCCTGTCGTCGGAATCTATCCACCTCAACGAACCGCTCAGCCGGTTGACCTGGTATGTATCCAGGTACTGGCTGTGAAGCGCCGAAATAGTGTACAATTCGAAATCCGGTTCCGCTCCCGTTCGGGCTCTTTCAAAAGCCTCCTCGCTCGATTCATTCATACTTTCATATCGATTAAGAATAATCGAGCTGTTTGCCATATCAGTCCTGCGATGAATATCAGCACCGACCGACCATAGCAGCCACTTCACATCGCTGCCCAAAGATTCCGGAAACAGCGATGGATTCAAATCGCTTTCTTCTTCACTTAATGAACCTGTCAAATCGAAAAACCATCCTCTGTGCTGAAACACATTGTATCTTAAAATTCCGCCGTAGAATTTACCCGTCCCAAGCCAGCTTATCCCGCCGACAGTTGCCGTATCGAACTCGCTGCGACCGCCAAATATCGCCAGACGAAGTTTCTGTGTCCAAAGCGGAAAGTCGTAGCTGCCGTACACAGCATAATTGTCCTCGAAGTCGCTTTCCGGAGATATCTGCGCAACAGCCGTCAGCCTGTCATCTCTGCCTGTAAGGTTCGTATTGATAACGCCAACTCTCGGCTTCCACTGCCTGTCATGCGTGCCTGAGTTGTCCACCTGTATAAAATAATGCCACGGGTCTGTTTCATAAAGGTCATAATTGACATTCAGCGAGTTTGGCTCTGCCCCTCTCGAAATAGTCGCCGATACGTACCTGTCCGGATTTAGATTAAGCAGGTTTATAAAATCATCGAGCTTCTTTTTGTTCACGACCTGTCCGCTTTTCACCGGCGACCACTTTTCCATCACATCTCTGCGAAGATAAGGCTCTGCACGCTGTGCCTGATTAACATCATAAGCGTTTATTGAAACAGCCGACACCGATGCCTCGATAACATTTATCGGCAGTATGTCCTCTTCGAGCTTCGCTCCCGCCTTAAGCGCTTCCCGCGGAACATAAGCATAGATGCCGCCGTAATTCTTCGACTGATATGCTGAAACAATATACTGCGTAAATCCCTGAATAGTCCTTGTTGAAACCTGCCTTACTTCCCCCGGTGATGTAAGAACCTGCTCGATTTCTCTGAGGTCATAAAGCTCTTCGGGGGCCGCCTTCATAAGCGGCAGTTTCGATGCATTATAAACAAGCGGCATATTCGCAATCAGTTCATCGGCCGTAACCAGAGTATTGCCGCTTATCTGTACCTGCTTTACAGACAGCTTCGGGCTGTTATCTGCAGGCAGCGTTAATTTCTCCACCTCTGCCAGCAATCTTGCCCTGCGTTTCTCGGCTGATTCTTTTCTGGCCTGTTCCATTGCCTCGCGCTTTTCTTTGTCGGCCTGCTTGCGCATCTCTTCCATCTGATAGTCCGCATCAGAGCTTGTCAAAGGACGCTGCGCCATTGAAGGCACTGCTGCTAGAAAAAGAACAACGAACATTATGAATATAATCCTTGCCATACGTTTCATATACTAATCTCCTTAATATGAAAAACCGTCTGCTAAAGAATTATAACCCCCGTCGTTTTGTTCCAAAACTAATTTCGCCAAAAAAAACGATGTCATTCCGTCCGCACCTTTAGGCTTATAGCTAATTTAACAAATTACAGGGGTTATTGTCAATAAAAACCTTGCCTAATTTAACACAATTGCCTATTTTTACGGTATAAAAGCCAATACCGTCCAATTCTTACAATTATTCTCGGACAAATCAGCGCGTAAAAACAAAAAAAAGTCAAAAAATTACTTAAAAAATCACCTAAAAATTACGTTCAAGGCAGCATTTGAGGAAATATTACGCCTTTATAATACTGATAAATGGACAATAAAAATAATGGAATGAAAGGATTTAATAAGCTGCTTTGGAACCAAATTTCATTCCGCCAATCCATCCCTGAACACCTCTTTTATATTAGAGCCAATACAATATTCCTCAAACAGGTGCAATTATCATCAATAATGAATCGATGTAAAGTAAAAACTCCGCAGGAAAGTGATTATCAGTATTGATAATGGTGTTTTGAGAAAAGTTAGGGGTGAAACGTTAAGCGTACAGCGTATGTCGCAAAAAAATGTCACCGCAAAGGCAGCTAAAAACGCATCAAGGAAGGCGACTATTGGGGGTAATATTTAGGAGGTGCGACAGAATATAACACTCATAGAAATTTGCTTTTTCTTATTTACTATTTATGATTTGAACTGCAGATTATGCGGATTTGAGGGGATAAAAATTTGAGAATTTGGTCAAAATATTTATAGAAAATGGTTGTAATTGAGGTAGTGAGATGTGTAAAATTGGGGCGCAACAGAAGAGGATTCAAAAGATGATTTAGACCGAATGACGGAACGGCCTGATTTTCATTGATTTTGGAAATAATGTATAATTTAGGGCAGAGGAAAATTTTGATGGATTTGGAGATTTTAAGATTTCAGAAAAGTATGGTGTCCCCAGAACTCTGCCAATCATAAGGAGAAATAATATGTATTCGAAGAAAATAAATTTATGTATTATATTATTGTTTAACATCGTTTTTTTTACTGAATTTGCCATAGGATCCGAAAATGTTCATAAATTAGACGATGAGGTCATCGTAATTGTATCTCCTGAGAAAAATGAATTCTTACTTGGAGAACCGATAACACTGAAAATTCATGCTGAAAATTGCGGGCCCAACTCGATTGACATCGGGGAATTAATCACTGAATATTTTGATTTCTCAGCAAAAGATAAAGAAGGGCAAGCAATA
>Ga0105097_10000283_pt1 | contig 22678 bp, 12 predicted proteins | sample PPLLak12cMay2015_FD_87035 | JGI IMG/M metagenome (GOLD analysis project Ga0105097, IMG submission 87035) | Freshwater sediment microbial communities from Prairie Pothole Lake near Jamestown, North Dakota, USA - PPLs Lake P7 Core (1) Depth... | ecosystem: Environmental > Aquatic > Freshwater >...
ATCGGTCATGTTTTGTGTTGATTTGCCATTGACAGCTACAATGTAATCCCCTTCCTTTACATCAATGCCAACTCCTGAAAGAGGTGCACGGGTATCTTTTGTCCAGTTTTCACCCTTAAAAATTTTATCAATTTTATAATATCCTGATTTATCCCTGCTTAATTCCGCGCCTAAAAGTCCGGTAGAAATACGCTCCGGAGAAGGTTTGTCGCCACCATTAACGTATGCATGTCCAATGTTCAATTCACCAATCATTTCACCTATGATGTAGTTCAGGTCGTTCCTGTTATTTACGAAACCAACCAATGGCTTATACTTCTCATGAATGGCTTTCCAGTCAACACCATGCATGTTTGGATCGTAGAAAAAGTCACGCATTTGCCGCCATGATTCATCAAAAATTTGTTCCCACTCATCTTTTACATTTGCCCAAACTTTCATATTCGACAAATCGACGAATTCAGTAGCTGAAATTTTTCCTTTTGGCAAGTCAATAACAGCATACTTTCCATTATCATTCACAACCATTTTTTTAAGATTGGCCGAAATAAGATAGCTCCTGTAATCTCCCAGTTCTGTTTCTTTCTTATCTTCCAGGTTATACATTTTCAATTTGGCTTTATCCATTGAACTATTGTTGGTGCAATAATAAATGCTTTTGTCAGCTGAGGAAAGGTTCCAATATGCTCCGGCATCAACCGGAAGACCAACGATACGGTCGATGATTCCATCAAAATCTATTTTAACTACGACTTCATTTTTAGCTTCTTTCGCTCCATCGGCAGGTTTGTCTTTAACTTCAGGCTTCTTTTCACTATCTGCAGCTTCTTTTTTTACTTCAACTACATCATTCTCCGGTTTAAACGGGTTTTCGGTGTCTTTCGTCAAAGTTAAAAAGTACACTTTCGTCATATCCTGGTAAATGGTGTTCCATTCAACCCAGCTATAAACTGGATTGAAATCGCATGAAGAAGTGAAATAAAGGTATTTTCCATCATTGCTAAAAACAGGTTCCCCTGAATCGTACCATATATCTGTTACAGCATTTTTCTCTTTTGTATCGACATTATAAATCCAGATTCTGGTCATGGTCTCATTTGTAGGTTTCGGATAAGCGATCCATTTGCTATCGGGCGACCAGGAATAATATCGGATTTCACCTTCACGGGTTTCTTCTATCTGAACAATTTGTTTGGAGTCAATATCAATATATTGCAAACGCTGCATCCGGTCGGACCATAACAATTTCCTGCTGTCGGGCGACCAAACCGGGTTATATTTATAGTTACTGCTGTTGGAAGTAATCTGAATAGCTTTTTCTAACCCATCCTGGTTTTGAATGAAAATTTCATCTTCGCCAGTCCTGTCAGAGATAAAAGAAATATATTTTCCATCGGGTGACCATTCAACATTTCTATCATGAACTCCTGATGATTCTGTGAGGTTCTTAGTCATTCCTGATTTGGCCGGAACACTGAATACATCTCCACGTGCACCAAACACCAGTCTTTTTCCATCGGGTGAAATTGCCCAGCTATCAATCATCTTCGATGCATCTTTTAACTCATTCCTGCCCGAAATGAAATCATCAGCGATGGTCACCGAAATTTTAACCGATTGTTGAGATTCCATATCCAAATTATAAAGATAACCACCATTTTCATAAATAATTGATTTGTTTCCCAGAGATGGGAATTTCACGTCGTATTCAGTATAATTAGTGACTTTTTTGGTTTCTCGGGTTTCGGTGTTGTAAACAAAAATGTTCATGATCCGGTCGCGATCCGACAGGAAATATATGTTTTTGCCATGCCACATAGGAATGATATCCTGAGCAACGTTGTTGGTGATATTAATGGTTTCTTTTGTTTGAAAATCATAAATCCAGACATCATCAGCCATTCCACCGCGATAGTACTTCCATGTACGGAATTCACGAAAGACCCTGTTGTAAGCCAGCTTTTTCTGATCGGGAGAATAGCTGCAAAAACCACCGGCCGGTAAAGGAAGTTCTTCTGACAATCCTCCATTAACATTTGCAAGGAACAATTGACCAATAAATGAATTGAACGATTTTTTGCGTGACCTGTAAACGATCTGTTCTGCGTTTTTCCATGTCATCACAATATTATTTGGACCCATACGATCAGAAATGTCATCCCTGCCAAGGGTAGCGGTGTAAGTAAGCCGTTTTGGGACTCCACCTTCAGCCGGCATCAGGTAAACTTCAGTGTTGCCATCATACTGGCCTGTAAAAGCGATGCTTTTACCATCCGTTGAAAAACGTGCGAACATTTCATAACCAATATCGTTTGTCAGCTTCCGGGCAATACCTCCATCTGTTGACACGGTATACAAATCCCCTGCATAAGTGAATACCAGCTGATCATTATAAATTGCCGGGAATCTAAGCAATCGAGATTCTTCCTGTGCGTTTAAAATACCAATAAATCCAGCCAGAAAAGTGAATAAGATAAATTTTTTCATTTTTTTTACCATTTTAATAAAACATTTTTATTGAATAAGCTGCAAAGATTCACGAAATCTATGCCACCAAAGTTACCGGATTTATAATGAATGCAGTAACAGGAAAAATCATAAAATATTAGTGGAAATTTGTAAGATATCGAACACCCCTTGTTCGTCTATGAACATATTATAATAAAATAAGAAAGTCCGAATGCTCTTACTTACATTTATCTTTATAGGTATCCACCTGTTCAAAGATAATGGCTATGGCTTCTGAATTGAAGTCCTGAACCAGAGCGGTATTGTTGCGGACATTATCGCAAACTTTCCATGCATCACAAGCTTGGGAGGAATTAATATAATTCTGCGCAAATGCCAGCGAGCAGATCAATTGAGTGGTGTAGCTGGTTGAATTCTTAACCTTCGCTTTTTCAAGAATTGGTAATGCTTCTGTCAGTTTTCTTTGTTTATCTAATGAAATCATATAGCCAAGGCACAACAATTCGTCACCACTTAATTCATCCATATTTAATTTATCTGCGCTCTTGCCGTATTTCCTTCCAAGAAACATTTTAAATGTTTCCACATTGTTCTTTCCTTTTTCATTCCATTGTAAGGCGTTGATCACCGCCAGCTTCTGCTCCACAGCCACACTTTTGTCGGCAATATAGCCAGCCATGGAGCCATCTAAAATTTCCATTTGTTCAGCAAGCTGAACTTTTTCATTTAAATAGTAGGCTGAATAAAACCTGGTTTGGATCAGAGGAGAGCCTGCGAAAACAATGTTTCCGCAAATGGTTATAAAACCAGTTATGAATACGATGAGGATTTTTTTCATTTTAATCTCTTTTTTTATTACGACAAAGATACATATTTCCCGGATAATGATCAGACATTTTCAGAACAGAGATGGGTTGCAGTATTAGTAATATTTTAACCAAGTCTTTTCAAAACAGACATAGGAAGCTTCGTTGATGAACTGAGTTGCCATCAGTAAATTGATAATCTGTTAAATTCTAAACCCACTTAACCAAATTAAAATCCTGCCGGTGGGGTAAAAAGTCAGCTTTCGGGAAAATCCGGAAAGCAAAATCAAAAACACCGGACACCTTAAGGACAATTGAGCAGGAGTATATTGCCTTTACCCCTGAATTGCTCACCAGTTTTAATTCTTCTTTATGAAAAATATCTTCTACCTTATCCTTTACTTTTTGGCCAATGACGATATCAATTCCTATATTCTCAGCGTTAATTCCATTATTATTCAGGGTGATTTCCACTTTGAAATCGTTTCCAAGGTCTAATGGTTTGGAAGTTGAATTTGGTATTCTTACCGAGATTACTTCAACTCCAGGCCATTTTTCCTGGATATCCTGCTTCCAGCTCCGGATGGTATATGCCATCGCAAAATCTTTCTCCCTCATTGCCTTACCCCTCTTAAATAGCTTGGAATAGAAATTATTGTAATAATCATCCAACATGCGTTTCATAGTAAAACGGGGAGCAATTTCAGATAAGGTATTTTTAATATAGGAGACCCATTTATGAGAAATACCGTTGCTATCAACATCAAAGTACATGGGCATTATTTCTTCCTCAATGAGATAATAAATGGTCTCAGCATCCAGTTCATCCTGAAATGCCTGGTTGCCATAAGTTCGGGCTTCCTGTAATGCCCAGCCGGCATTCTCGCGGTAACCCTCGGCCCACCAACCATCCAGCACACTCAAATTTACAACTCCGTTCATCACGGCTTTTTCACCACTGGTCCCTGAAGCTTCTAAAGGACGGGTTGGAGTATTGAGCCAGATATCAACTCCGGAAATCAGTTTCCGTGCGACATGCATGTCATAGTTTTCGATAAAAATAATCCGGCCAAGGAATTGGGGCATCCTGGAAATCTCAATAACCCTCTTGATCAGATCCTGTCCGGGTTTATCATTCGGGTGGGCTTTGCCCGAAAATACCAACCTGAGAGGTTTCTCAGGATCACTTAGCAAATTTGCCAGCTTTTCGAGGTTATTAAATAATAAATGTGCCCTTTTATAGGTTGCAAAGCGCCGCGCAAATCCAATGTATAAAGCATTCTCATCAATAAGCTCGAGGGTGTCGAAAATGATTTTTGGGTTTTCCTGCCTTTTTGTGAGGTCGGTTTGGATTTTTTTCCTTAAAAACTTTATAAAAGAGGCTTTGGCTTTCTGCCTTTGCTGCCATATCGCCTGATCAGGTAAGTTTTGAATTTTTCGCCAGAATTCGGGATTGGCTTGCTGCTGATAAATATCCTGACCCAGATTGTTTATAAAAAATTTTTGCCAGTTTCTCGATGCCCAGGTTGGAAGATGCACACCATTGGTTACATAACCGATATGTAGTTCATCAGGAAAATAAGCCGGATATAAATCTTTAAACATTTCACGGGTTACTCGTCCATGAATTCTACTCACACCATTCATTTCCTGCGAAAGTTTGGCAGCAAGCACACTCATCGAAAACTTTTCAGCAATATTGCCTTTATGAAAACGGCCAAGGTTCATAAAATCTTCCCATGCGATGTTAATCCGGTCAGCATAATGAGGAACGTAGGTTCGCAAAATATCTTCCGAGAAAGTATCGTGACCGGCAGGGACGGGTGTATGAGTGGTAAAGAGGGACGTTGCCCTGACAATTTCAAGAGCAGTCTGGTATCCAATTGCCCGTTCTTCGATTAATCCCAGCAACCTTTCAAGGCACGCGAAAGCAGCATGCCCTTCATTCAAATGGAAAATATCAGGATCAAGGTTTAGTGCATTGATTAACCTAATTCCACCAACACCTAAAAGCAACTCCTGCTTGAACCTGTTTTCCCAATCGCCGCCATACAATTGATGAGTTACCGAGCGATCTTCGACGCTATTTTCTTCAATATCCGCGTCCAATAAATAAAGTGGAATTCGGCCTACATCAATTTTCCAGACTTTTGCGGTCAGGGTTCTTCCGGGCAAAGCTAAATTGATCATTACCCAGTCACCTTTTTTATTCCTCACCGGGATCAAAGGCATTTCAGTGAACTTTTGTGGAATCGCTTCTGAAATTTGGTCTCCAAAAATGGAAAAGTTCTGATTGAAATAACCGTACCTGTACAAAAGGCCAATTCCGACCAGGTTTTTATTTGAATCGCTCGCTTCCTTCAGGTAATCGCCAGCCAAAACACCAAGGCCTCCGGAGTATATTTTAACGGATTCATGCATACCAAATTCCATGCTGAAATAGGCCACTTTTTCTGCTGGTTTGTTTTTAGCCTCAGCCATATAATTTAGAAAATGAGCATGAATGGCTTTCAAATTTTCGAGAAAAGCCATATCTTTTCTGAGTTCCTGGAATTTCCCATACGAAAGCCTGAACAATAAAGCTACCGGGTTATGATCCACTTCATCCCACAGCTTTTCATCAATCCCCTTGAACATTTTAATGGCTTCGTAATTCCACGACCACCAAAGGTTCATTGATAAATCGCGCAAGGGCTCAAGTTCAGCAGGTATTTTAACCTGAACGAAAATCTTTTTCCAATCAGGCTTTTCGAGCTTGCCATTGCCCATTACCGTGTATTCAAATGATTGTTTGCTCCTGAAAAGGTCAGATCTTTTCTCAACTTTAATATGAGTGAGAGAATACGCTTCAAAATATTTCAGCGCCAGTTTTTTCCAATGTAAAAGCTGAGAAATTTCATAGGCTTCATTTCTTGCCGCTTCATATTGTTCTGCTGCAGTGCGGCTAAAGTAGCCCAGCTCCTTCGCTACAGCGGCAACAACATCAGGATAATTATCGTCATTCCTTTCAATAGTAGTTACTGCATGGTGTTTAACCTCGCAATTCAATTTGACCCAAAGTCCAAAACCCGCCAAAGATGTTGTGAGGGTTGGTATCCTGAATGCGATGCTTTCAAGCGGAGTATATCCCCATGGTTCGTAATAGGAAGGGAAAACTGTGACATCAAAACCATTTAATAGCTGGTAATAATCAAGATTAAAAATACCATCAAAACCATTGAGATAAACGGGAACAAAAATAACTTTGACATTACAATCCGGATCATTAGTGAGTCCATTTTCCCTGGACCTGTTCAGCACAGGATCATGAATACGGTCATATAATACATGGGTCAGATAATCATTTGAAACCGGATGCTTGAAATCTGCTTTTCCGATTTGGTCCTGCAAATCTTTCCTGGGTCCTGCATTGCTTCCGGGAACTGTGATGAGAGCAATTATTTGTCTTTTGATCTTTTTATCTGAGTTCAATTTTCCCAATGCATCCAGAAAAATGTCCAGTCCCTTATTATGAAACTCATACCTGCCGCTGGTAAGAACAAGCAAAGCATCTTTTTCGATTTTCTGATTTAATAGCGCTTCTGCAACATTGACGATCTGCAACCTGGCAGCCTTTCGCTGGGTTTCAAATTCAACTTTACTCGGGTGAAATACGTGAGAAAACCCATTGGGAGTGACCACATCAACTGACCGGGAAAGTAAATATTTACATTCATTGGCAGTGATATCGCTTACAGTGGTAAAGCAATCGGCTTCTTTGGCAGCATTGTACTCAATTGAATACTTTGAGGTTATTCCCAGATTTTTTGCAAAATCACCCGGGTTGTATTTTTCAAGATCACTGTACAACCGCAGGTTATTTCCCGAAATCGACCTTCCCAGAACGGTAGCATGGGTGGTAAAAACAGTTCCTATTTGCGGAACATTCTCCTTAATATAAAGGATTCCGGCTCCGGTCATCCATTCATGAAAATGACCTATGATTTTGTCATTGGCAGACACATAAAAGTTATAGAAGCTCTCAACGACAATACCTGCTGCATAACCAAACAAAGCCGGTTCAACATAGTCCCATCCTCCTGAAATTGAATCCAGTTTATAAGTCTCCCAGAATTTAGCAAATATTTTATCCTTCTGTACGAAAAAGGGAGTGAAATCAACAAGCACGGCCACCGGTTTACCGGGAATGTTCCATCGGCCTATGCGAATTCTCAACCCTTCTTTTTCAGCACTATCATGCCAGTTTTTATAAAGCGATTTGTCTTCAATAAAATCCGGATTATCGATTGTTTCTTTCCATACATCCGGTCCAATAAAAATGTACCTGTCGCCAAAGCCTTCAGAAACCGAAAGGTATTTTGATGACAACACCGTATAAATCCCGCCTACCTTATTACATACTTCCCAACTAACTTCAAACAGATAATCAGGCATTTTATAATCATTCGTCATTTTTATTGGATTGAGTAAAAATTTACTTTAATAATTTAGCAATGCAAAAGGGTGCAAATTTATGGGAATAAAGTTTTCTGCAAAATCATAATTATTAACATTTTTTCTAAATATGAGTTATTAAATTCGATTAATGATGTAAAAGAATAGCTATGCAATTCCAGCAACATCTGAAATAAATATTAATACCTTTTATTTTCATACAATTATCATCAGATGAATGTTTGTGGCTAATAAGCTAAAAACAACAAAACAGCCATTTGGTTTATGATGATTCTGATTTTTTTATGAAAATAATTAATTGAAGTTTTTATTTTCTTATCTTCGTCGGGCTAACCTATAAAACTTTTGGTCATGAATATATCTTACAGTGACCCCTTGTCACGCGCATGGAACCGGATGAAAAAGGCATTATTCCAGCCTTTTGATATGGGTAAATGGTTTACAGTCGGATTTACCGCCTTTCTTGCAGCATTGATGGCAGGAACAGGCAGTCCGGGAGGAGGCGCCAATTATTCGGAGAGAAACAGCATGGACAATTTTGACTGGGAAGAATTACTTGAATGGCCCAACATTGCATGGTACTGGCTTATGAATCATCCCTTCTGGTTCGCATTGATCATTGTTGGGATTGTTTTTCTTTTTGCAGTCATGATTATCCTTACATGGGTGAGTTCAAGGGGTAAATTTATGTTCATCGATAATATTGTCCATGATAAAGCTGAAATAAGTAAGCCCTGGAATGATTTCAGCAGAGAAGGTAACTCGCTTTTTCTATGGCGCTTGGTATTTGGCCTTATTTCGGCCTTCCTGATCCTGGGTTCTATCATTGTTGCTTTCGTGGTTATGGTTAATTTGTTTACCGGTGAAACCACTTTCGGGACGAAAATCATTTCGATCGTTGGAATCATCTTTGAATTCCTTTTATTGATGATTATTATTTCGTACATTTCCATGCTTTTAAACGACTTTGTTATTCCTATCATGTACAAACACCGGATCAATACAACTCAAGCCTGGCTTAAGTTTATGCCTGTTTTATTTTCAAATTTCTGGGACTTTATTGTTTATGGGTTATTCGTTTTCGTACTGATAATAGTGACGATAATTTGTATTATCTTTTTTGGACTATTTACCTGTTGTATTGGATTTCTCTTGCTTATTATTCCCTATATAGGATCTGTTGTCTTGCTCCCTGTTACTTACACATTCAGGGCATTTAGCATTGAATTTCTTGAACAGTACAGTGAAGATTTTAAGATTTTCCCCAAGCCTGAACCCGTTGAAGAAAATCTTGTGGTTTAAAGCATTGAAAACACTTCTACTAATGCCCCAGCATTATTTGAATTCAGTTTCACTGAACACATTGGCTTCATAAACAAAGATCTCGGCATCCTTCCAGCCATCCCAACCCAGGCCGGCTTTATCGCGGGAGCAATGACCGAGAAATTCTTCGAGGGTCCATCCTGTATCGGTTGCCACCTGAGGCAGAAAAGTCCCGGATCGATTGCCTTTTTTTATGTAAATGCCATGTTTTCCCAGAACGATTTCATCAATTGATTTGATCAACTTCATGGGTGTTAAAACCGAGATTTCTATTTCAAGTTCCTTTAATTCACTTTTTGTCACAGGCAAAAACCTGGAATCCTGAGTCGCTGAAGCTACAGCCATTTGCTGAATCACTTCAAACAAAGGCTGGGTGGCATCAAACCTGCCAATGCAGCCCCTGAGCTGATGGTTCTTATTTAAGGTTACAAAGGCTCCGCAATTGGTTTTCAATGTTTTGGAATAACCATCGGAATTAAGCGTTTTAATTTGGTTTGATGACAAAAAGTCTTCGATAGTTGTTCGGGCAATTTCGAGTAACTTACCTTTATCTTCATGACTTAAAAAAAACTGGCCATCAACCTTATCTTTTGGATTTAGGCTAACAGCAATAGCATTATATCCAACTACCCTTGCCTTATCGCCATAATTTGACGATCCGGAATTATTATATCTAATAAGGGTATAATCGATGTTTTGTTCTTGTCCGGTTAAATAAAGTAGCGTAAGAATTGAAGTCCATCCACAAGCCCTGGTTGCTAAATTAGGTACCTTGTCATCCGTTTTATCATTTATTGCCTGTAAGAATTTAGAGGGCTCGTTCAAAAGAATGGCATCTGCTGTTATTTTATCCCATTTATTCGCTTCAGCATACTCAGGATAATGCGAAAAATCAGAACTTACTATAAACAGATTATTTTCATTAAAATAAGGTCTCAAAGCTTCAGCCAATTTCTTGCAGACCTCTGCTGATTGTGTTCCTATTACGATTGGGATAATCTGAAATCCATTTTTCAATTTATATTGCAAAAAAGGCAACTGAACTTCAATGCTGTGCTCAGATGAGTGCGATTCAGGAACATAAGAGAAGTCTTTATTTTCGTTAATCAGTTTTTTCGCAAGTTCAATATTAACTTTCACTTCTCCCAGGGGAGTTTCGCAATTGCCGATAGAGTAAACAGAAGCTCCATCAAAATAGGCCCGGTGACTGGAGGCAATAACAAAAACATTTTCATAAGAAATCTCCGGATCAACCTGATTATAGGCCGATGCAGCAACAGATCCTGAAAAAACGTATCCGGCGTGAGGAGCAATTATTGCAATGACATTATTCACTTTTTTCGGTTCGGCCTCCTCAAACAAAGTCTTAAGCGCTTTTTCAAGTTCAAGTTTATCACCCGGATAAAACTGACCCGCAAACGCTGGTTTAAGATTTTGAAGATTATTCTTTTCCGACCCCTTATCTAAGGTTTCCTGAGAAGTGCAACGATAGCAAATCACAAGAAAAATTAACAAGAAATAGCTGAAATGTATTTTCCTAAACATTTATGTCTAAATTTGAAAACCCTAACAAATGTATAAAATGTTGTTCAAGTCCGAAAATAGAATAAAATTTTCTTTATTCATCCTTGGGTTCACTTCAATAATTACACAGATAATCATGATCAGGGAATTCCTGTCGGTATACAATGGTAATGAGCTTATTACGGGAATGATCCTTGCCAATTGGATGCTATTAACCGGATTAGGATCCTATTTAGGAAAGCTATTCGAAAACCAGATCAACAAATTAAGCTTTATTAATTTTAGCCATATTTTAATGGCCATCCTACCTCTGATTATTGCTTTTTTGACCTATTATCTGAGAAGCATTATATATCCACCCGGAAAAACAATAAATCTCGCAGAGGTTTTTTTCAACTCTTTTATATTGCTTTCTCCCTTTTGTTTAATTACAGGAATGTTGTTTCCGGGATTAGCTGCTATCTTGTCCTACCAGTCGAAATCCAACGTGATTAACAAAGCCTATTCAATTGAGGCACTTGGAAGTCTTGTGGGTGGAGTACTCTTTAATTTTTTATTACTGGTTGTATTAAAAACTTTTTTCAGTCTTACCATTTTAATGATGATAAACCTGATAGCGGTAATAGTAAATTTATTTTTATCAGGGAAAAAAATCACATCATACATTTTATCAGGGTTAACAATCATGTTAACTATCACCATATCATTCTCTGATATTGACCTAAGGGCTTTACAATACCTGTATCCCGGTCAGGATATCGCTTATTTTAAAGATACGCCTTATAGTAAAATAGTAGTTACCCATACAGAAGACCAATACAATTTTTATGAAAATGGTAATTTTCTGTTTTCAGAGGACAACACAATCATGATTGAAGAAAGCACACACTATGCTATGATTCAGCATTCTGATCCAAAAAATGTATTGTTGATCTCAGGTGGAATTTCGGGTATGATTAACGAAATTTTAAAGTATAAAATTAATACACTTGACTACGTTGAGCAAAATCCTGATTTAATCAATGTCGGAGAGCTATTTACAAGCAATATTTTACATGATTCAGCAGTATCAGTTATTAATAAAGATGCCAGACTTTTCATAAAAAAAAATAAAAACAAAAAATATGATGTCGTATTAATTAACCTTCCCGATCCTTCTAGTGCACAAATAAACAGGTTTTATACACTTGAGTTTTTTGAGGAGTTAAAAAAAGATTTGAACGAGAAAGCCATTGTGTCAATCAGCCTGACCTCAACCTCAAATTATTTGGGAGAGGAATCCAGAAAGATTAATTCTTCCGTGTTTTCAACACTTAAACTTCTTTTTGAACATGTAAAAATCATTCCGGGAGGGCTTAATTACTTTATTGCTTCAGACGGACAATTAACCTATTCTATTATTGAGCAATTAGAATTAAGAAAAATTAAAAATGAATATGTTAACAGAAATTATTTAGATGACCAAAGAATTGAACGTGAAAGCAGGATTATGGAGAATGTGATTTCTGATAAGGTGGCTATCAACAACGATTTCCAGCCTGTTGTTTACTTATACCAATTGCAATACTGGTTAAGCCATTTTGATATTAACTATTTCATTCTCATTACCCTTATCCTTTTTCCCATTTTTTACTCTTTTTTAAAACTAAATTTTATCAATTATGGAGTATTTATAACTGGATTTTCCGCATCATCGGTTGAGGTTATTCTAATCATCGCTTTCCAGATCATATATGGTTATACTTACCAAATGCTTGGAATCATCATTACTTTTTTTATGGCTGGACTTCTGATTGGATCTATATTTCTAATCAATAAAATCACCATTGGAATGAGAAACTATAGTATCATTCAATACTTAATAGGAATATATTGTATTTTACTTGCATTGGTTTTATACTTTCTTAGATCAAGTTTGGTAAGTAATTTTCTTGTTCATATAATCTTCATCTTATTAATCACTATTATGGGTGTTTTGACAGGTGTGCAATTTGCACTCGCAACAAAACTCCGGACTATTTCTATATCCAAAATTGCTGCATCTACTTATGCATCAGATTTATTGGGCGCTGCCATAGGAGCTATTCTTATAGCTGCATTTTTAATTCCTTATTTCGGAATAATAAAAGTTTCGCTTATTGTCGCAATATTAAATTTTATAACTGGGTTATATATTCTGCTAAAGTTAAAGAAGTAATTCGTTTTACTTAACTGGTTCAATACAAAAGAGCTTTAAATGATGCCTCAGAAAATTATTTCAAAACGAGAGTTCCTTAAAACAAGTGCAATTAGCATTACAGTTTTAGGATGTGGGTTTTGTAATCTGAAATCGTTTTCCATTCCATTTCCTGAATCCTCTTTTTCTTCTCTCCCAAATCCCGCTTTGTCTGATGAAATTGGAGTAGAGGCAAAATACTACATCAATACCCCTAAAGGATTAAAATGCCTCCTATGTCCGAACGAATGTAATATGTTATTAAATGAAGAAGGAGATTGCCGGACGAGAATGAATATAGACAATAAACTTATCTGCATTGCCTATGGAAATCCTTGTGCAATACATATCGATCCGATTGAAAAAAAACCCTTTTATCATTTTATGCCTTCAAGCAATTCATATTCAATTGCCACAGCAGGATGTGTACTTGCGTGCTTAAATTGTCAAAACTGGGAAATATCGCAAACAAGCCCAAAGAAAACCAGAAATTATGACTTACCTCCGGATAAAGTAGTTGATGAATGCATTAAAAACGAATGTAAATCCATTGCTTATACTTACTCCGACCCTGTGGCATTCTATGAATATACCTTTGATACCGCAGCAATAGCAAGAGAAAAGGGGATTAAAAATGTTCTTGTTTCGTCAGGTTATATCAATGAAAAACCGCTAAGGGAATGGTGCAAATACATCGATGCAGCGACCATCGACCTTAAATCTTTTTCTAATGAAATATATGAAATGCTGAATGCGGGAAAACTGGATCCGATATTAAATTCATTAAAAATTTTAAAAGAAGAAGGGGTATGGCTTGAAATTTCAAACCTCGTGGTCCCTACCTGGACGGATGATCTGGAAATGATAAAAAGAATGTGCAGCTGGCTTGTTGAAAATGGATTTAACAAAACACCTTTACATTTTTTAAGGTTTCAACCCTTATATCAATTGGCTAATTTGCCAGCGACCCCTGTTTCAACATTAGAAAAAGCCAGAGAAATAGCTCTCACCGAAGGTATTGATTATGTGTATATAGGAAATGTACCGGGATCAGATGCACAAAATACCTTTTGTCCTAACTGTAAAAAGATGGTTATTGAAAGAACGGGATTTCAGATCACCAATTTTAATATCTTGAATGGCAAATGTAAAAGTTGTGGTTCGGGGATAAATGGAATCTGGAATTAAAACTATGGTCAAAAAAATTGATAATCATTATTTTAAGATCAAACTATTAATTTAGATTTGATTAAAACAGGATTCACTACTTTCAATAATTTTTAAAACCATTTATAGTGTTTTACGTATGAACATAAAGACTTATTAAATTTATAATAATGAAACAATACAATATTGTAAGTAGGTTAATTTCATTATTGTTAATCGCAGGAGGAACAATGAGTCAGATACAAATTGGTTCTCCTTTAGATAATGGTTGTTTTGGATCACCTGAATTTTAAGAGGTTCAGAAAACATCAGGATCATCCGAACAATTTGTTAACACTATTGGAGGAAAATAAGTTTAGGGTATTGATAGAAAAATGAATTATTTGATGATCAAATGGACCAACTCGGAAATAATGCATGATGAGTTTGTTAAAGTATTTGAAACAAATAAATATGGTATATTTAACTATCAATTATATAATTAAATTTAAATATTTTTTGCCTTATAGGGTAACCTTTGGGCTATTTTAAGAATTAACCTTTGAAAAGTGCAGGAAATAAGAGTTGAGGAAATAATAGATGGGATCCGAAACAGAAGCACTGACGTTCTGGAGTATATTTATAAAAGTTATTATCATCAGATTAATGTCTTTATAAATAAAAACGACGGCTCAGATGAGGATGCCAAAGACATTTATCAGGATGCCATCTTAGTGATCTATCAAAAGATTCAGAAAGATAAACTGACACTTAATTGTTCTTTTAATACTTATTTATATTCTGTATGCCGATTACTTTGGCTCAAGCAGCTTGAAAAAAGGAAACTTAGAAAAAGTTTCCTGGAAGAATCAGTAAAGTTTTTGGAATTGGATGATGATTTGCTGACTCTTTATGATACAAACGAACGATTCAAGCTATATCAGGAACATTTTAGCAAACTTAGCTATAATTGTCAAAAGATCCTGGAGCTTTTTCTGGCACAGATACAGCTAAAAGAAATTGCACGAATACTTGGGTTCAAGAGTGATCAATATGTTAAAAAAAGGAAACATCAGTGTAAAGAAAAATTGATTGCAAGTATAAAAAGCGATCCAAGATTCAATGAAATTATTAAATAGTAAAACTTTTAAATAAGAAGAAATGGATAATTTAAATGAAAGATTAGAAGATTTTCTCGATGGTCAGCTTACTGGCAATGAATTAAATCTTTTGCTTGTTGACATAGAAAAAAATAAAGAACTTGCTAAAGAAATGAATTTAAGGCTGGAAGTGAATCACCAAATTAAGGATAAAGGCTTTTTTGAACTACAGGATAAGCTTGCAATTCAATTAAATAATCCAAATAGTAACAATCCAGTCATTAATTTAGGAAAGGATTTCCTGAGAACATGGCATTTAGCAGCTGCATCATTTGCCTTAATTCTTGTTGTGGGTGGATTATGGTATATTTTATCCAACAAACCCTATTCCACTGAGAAATTAGTAAGCAAGTATTATAAACCAGCACATCCTATTCTTCAAATAAGGTCCGTCGAAGCCAATAATGAAAATGCGCTCGATCAAGCCTTTAAGTTTTATAAAGAAAATGATTTTAACAATGCCTTGAAGTATTTCAATTCAATCGAAAATCAAATTACTGCAAAATTTTACTCAGGTATTTGTTATATTGAACTGGAGCAATTTGACCAGGCAATTGAATCCTTCTCTTACATCATTAATGATAACGATAATCTTTTCGTAGAACATGCAAACTGGTATCTTGGATTGATTTACTTAATGGATAATCAGAAAGGTAAAGCCATTGAGCAATTTGAGAAAATCGCAGAGGAAGAAAATCATTATGCTGCACAAGCTAATGATATTTTAAAATATCTCAATTAGAATTTCATCCTTTTTTCTTTGCTCTATACCTGAATAATAAATACAGGAAAGTCACCATGAGTATAGTTGCCCCTGAATAGGTAATGGCATTTATTTTGGATTTACTAATGATTGGAGTTGTTTTTCCAATTTGAACATAGGCTGCCCAAAAGTAAGGATGGGATTGAAGTGGGTCTGACTGTTCAAGATAGGTAAGTTTAGCATTCCTTAAAGCCTCATCCGGCCCAATCCCAGCTTTTAGCTGCTTATAAAAATAAGTCATTATTTCGGCTCCTGAAACATCTTCAATTTCCCACATAGTCATTACAATGGAGGGAATTCCTGCAAATAAAAATCCCCTGGCTAAACTCATTATACCTTCTCCTTTACTTAATTTACCAGTCCCGGTTTTGCAGGCACTCAAAACAGCCAGTTTAGCATTCAATTTCAGGTTATAAATTTCATATGCATTTAATAATCCATCTTCGGTTGAATCATTATTTTGGGTAAAAATTAATTTGGAGGCCATCGGATCCTCGTCATCAATTAAGGTATGCATTGCAAAATGCAGAATGCCATATTTTGCAGCATTCATCTTAAAGTTCATTTCTGTTGCATCTTCGCCAATCAATACTTTACCTTTCATTATCGAAACAATATTTTTGACCTCTTCTCTTGAATGGTCAAGAGGGTTCAAATTGCTGATGATTATGTCCGATCGGTTTAACGATTCGGACGATTTTTTGAGTGATTTGTCATAGACAGGAGCCATTGCCAGAATTTTCCCTGAATTTGTACTTCTAACAAAATAGTTAAATAAAAGTGAACTTGAATAAGAATAAGTCACCGGGTAGGACTTAAGGACATATTCAAGTTTGCTGAAATCAATTCTATCAGGAACCTTATAATCTTTAATTAACGCTTCAAAAGGAAGGTAACCAAGAATATTATCTGGAACAATTATAACTCTTGAGCAATCTTCAGAAATACCATTTGCTGTAAATAAAGTTCTGTAAATAAAATTCCCCAAATAAATAAACTCAATGAAATCTTCTTTATCGAAAGATTCGGCCGGGAACTGATTAATAGATGAAATAAATGACTGAACTTTATCTTTAAAATCAGCTTCCAGTATCTCTTTATGAAATCTAATGCTATCATGTGAAATAAAGAAAGTAAATAGTAAAGAATCAATAATTTTATATTCTATTAAGAGTTCTTCATTTTTGAGTTTAGCTTGAACTTCTGAGGTTTTAACTACCTCAAAGTTATATTTAAGGTTATAATACTGCGGATAATTAGTTTCGATAGAATTAATTAAGCTGTCATAACTAACCGTTTTATTGAAAATATTTTTCTTCCAGGTCTCAATTTTACTAATTTCGGGTGAACTCTTTTGATTTTCATCATTGATAAAATTTTTAAGCAAAGAGATATCACGTTTTAGTGTTTCCTCCATCTCCATGATGCCAACCGGAATATTTCCAATTTCTAAAGCTGCGGATCCCCGGATGGAAGACAACAATATTGCGGCTTTACCTTTTTCCGAGTACTCAAACGCAATATCTAAATATTTAGGATTATTATTTTTACTGTATAATTCGGTGGCAATGAGAACAACTAAATTATAAATATCATAAACATATTCATTGATCATTGTCTTTGTGTTTTCATCCTTGTAAGAAGCCAATATTGATTCAAAAAGTGCAATTGCAAGTTTACTGGTCTCAAGACTTACTTCGAGGTCTTGAGAATTTTTAGATTTTTCAACATAAATATCATATATAGTGTAGGCCTTTTTGTATAGGGTGACAAACTTATTGAATTCGGGATCTAAGTCTTTAAGTGAAGGATTAATATGAACATTTTCATTGTTAAAATTATCTGTATTGGAAATGATTGATTTTTGGTAGTATTTTAAAGCTTTATCAAGACTACCCATATTTTTGTAAAGGTCACCAAGGTAAGTTAATGTAAATGAAACCTCTCTATTCTTACTGCCAAAGCTTTCAACCAATATTTCATAAGCTTTAGTTAAGAGTTCCTCTGCTTTTTCATAGTTTTTGGTTGAAATGCAAAAATTACCATATGCCTGATAGCTTCCAGCAGTGTTAGTATGAATCGGTCCGAAAAATTTTTCAGCATAAGTAATTGATAATTTAAAGTTTTTTTCTGCTTCAGTGTTGTCTTTAAGATTATAATAACACCTTCCTAAACTTCTTAGAGATTTCACTACCGACTCAGAATTATAATTTCCAATCAGGCTTTCATTATAATAATATATTGCTCTCTTTAAATCTTCTTTTTTTTCATAAATTACACCTAAGTTCATTAATAAATCGCCAATAATAGGATTGTTCTGATTCGTATTTTTTAAATATAGATTCAATGCCCTTTCATGGTAGTCTAAAGCCTTATTCAAATCCCTTAGTATTATAAAAATTGCCCCCTTATTATAATAAATCGGGGCTAAACCAAAATATTCCATTCCGAAATCCGAATAATATATTTCTTCAGCTTTGGTATAATATTGCAAGGCCTGATCAGGATAACCCATGACATACAAGAACCTGCCATAGTTTAGATATCCGAGTGCCAATTGCGGATCAGTTTTACTCAGGGTTTTTTCTTTTAATGCTATAGATCTGCTAAGGTAAACACCGGCGCTATCGTAATTACCGGTTGTTGATAAAACAATACCAATATTTTGAAACAAAGCTGCCAGCATTATTTCAGAAGGTTTGTTCCTTAATCTTTCTTTTTTTAGTGCATCCTTATAAAAGGCTAAGGCAAGCTCCTGATTCCCATTTGAAAAATGAATATTGCCTATTGACCTTTTCACCAGAACCAGCAAACTATCATTCACACCATCTCTAAAGTATTGCAATGAATGATTTAGAGAAATTAAAGAACTATCCAATTCTCCCGTTTTACTATATGTAACCCCTTTAAGATAGTAGTATGTACCTATTAAATTCTCATTTTTTATTTCATATTTGCGTATGAGTTCGTTTGAAATACTTAAATAATGGAAGGAAGAATCAAACAATCCGATAGTCTGATAAGATTGTGCAACTTTTAAAACAATTTTTACAAAGTCCTCCCATTTTTCACTCTTTCCATAATACTCCGAAAGAATTTTGTATTGTATTATGGCATCTTTATAATTTGAAGCCTGGAAAAGTGAATCGGCTTTTGTCAATAAATATTTTATTTCAGTATTGGATTTATTTGTGTCAAAGTTTTGACAATAAGACAAATCCATTTGAGTTATCAAGACAAAAAAGATGATTAATTTAATATGATTCAATGCTTCCAATATATCTGACTCTAAAACTGCTTAAATTATACTAATATTAATTTATACTTATTTCTACTTGATAGGTTTGTTAAATCAGTAAAAAAGACTAAATAAATATAATTATAAGTGCAAACAACCTGATCAATTTCTTAACAATAACAAAATCTTCATCAAATTAAATCCAAAATTGACCTATATAAAGAGAAAAGAGGAAGATTTCATTTATATGAAATTTCCCTCTTTATTATCATTGAAATATCCTTATTGCAGTTATGAGAATTTATAATTCACTGACATAATTAAGAATGGATAAGATATTGGTTATAATAAAAATAACAAAGAATAATTTTGAATTCAATCAAAATTATTCTTTGAGTTAAATTTTAGAACATCATTCGGGAACAAACGTCCCATTTACATCATTTGATGAAATGCCAGTAATGTCCCCTCCTGAACCGGTAGCTTGTCCTGAATTACTTGTGTAAGAAAAAACATTTAAAGTAACTCCAAGGAAAAACACTGCCATCAGAATGGCAAAAACACTTCTCTTTTTCATAAATTCTCAAATTTAAACTAATTGTTAAATTAGAATAACGATTCAAAAATAATACTTTTTTTCAATTTGGGAATATTTTTTTCACTTTTTTTTAATAATAATTATACTTGAACAGCAAACCATTCATTTTCTGCATGTTAGATTTTGCTTTTTTAATTTGACACAGTAATCTTTTTTTCAAAGCAGGAATAAAAGATATGGATTAGATGCATTTTTAATCCGATCAAGCTTTTTTAGGATGATTAAAATCTATAGATAAAACTATTCGGGGGTTAATAACATTAATAGTTTCAAATAGTTAACTTTTCAAATTTATTATCTGTTCTTCTAGAACTTTAATCCTATGTTCTGCATCCGTTTTTTTCTTATTCTCTTTCTCTACAATTTCAGCTGGGGCAGTCTTAACAAAACGGTCGTTCTCAAGTTTCTTTATCACTGAATGAAGAAAGCCCTTTGTATAGTTTAGCTCTCCCTGAAGTTTTTTAATTTCACTTTCATGGTCAATAGCACTGTCAAGAGGTATATAAAATTCGGTTGATTTAACAATAAATGAAACAGCATTTGCTACTTTTTCTTCGACATAGCTGATTTGACTTATATTACAAAGCTTAGCAATCAAGCTATCAAAAGTGTGATCTGGCTTTTGTTCGTTATTTTTTCTAATTTGCAACTCCAATAATTCCTTTTGATGTATATTTTTATTCTTTCTCATATTTCGAATAGCCATGATAACATCCATTTCTATTTCGAAAGTTGATAGTATATGCTGATCTACTTTTCCTCCAACAGGTAATTGCTCCAGCATAATACTTTCATTGCTTGATCTCTCGTTTAGATGATGCCAAATATCTTCAGAAACAAATGGTATAAAAGGATGCACGAGTTTCATCAAGCATTCAAAAAAATTTATGGTTTTTTCATAAGTGACAGGGTCAATTGGTTTTTGATATCCAGGTTTGATCATTTCGAGATACCATGAACAGAAATCGTCCCACACTAATTTATACACAACCATCAAAGCATCGGAAATCCTGTATTTCAGAAAGTGATCATCAATGATTTTTATCGTTTGATTGAGTTTTGATTCGAACCACCTTACAGAAACTGCAGCATATTCAGGTTGTTTCAGGTTTTCATCAATTTCCCAACCTTTAACAAGCCTGAGCGCATTCCAGACTTTATTGCTAAAATTTCTACCCTGCTCACATAATACTTCATCAAAAGGCAAGTCGTTTCCGGCAGGGGAAGTAAGCAACATTCCAACACGCACCCCATCGGCACCGTATTTTTTTATCAATTCTAAAGGATCGGGAGAATTGCCGAGGGATTTCGACATTTTCCTGCCAATTTTATCGCGCACTATTCCCGTAAGGTAAACGTTTTTAAAAGGAATCTCATTCCTGTATTCCAAGCCTGCCATGATCATGCGGGCTACCCAAAAGAATAGAATTTCCGGTGCAGTAACGAGGTCATTTGTGGGATAATAGTATTTTATATCTTCGTTATCAGGATTTCTAATTCCATCAAATACCGAAATAGGCCATAACCAGCTCGAAAACCAGGTATCCAAAACGTCTTCGTCCTGCCTTAGGTCATCAATTTTAAGATCAGGCAAATTGTATTTCTCTTTTGCAATTTTCAGTGCCTCTTCTTTTGACTTTGCTACTACATAATCATTTCCAGGAAGATAATAGGCCGGTATTCTTTGTCCCCACCAAAGTTGTCGGGAAATGCACCAATCACGAACATTTTCCATCCAATACCTGTAAGTATTTTTAAACTTGGATGGATGAAACTTGATAGTTTCGTTCATTACTACCTCAAGTGCTGGTTCAGCTAAGGGCTTCATCTTTAAAAACCATTGCAGCGAGAGTTTGGGTTCAATAACTTCATCTGTTCTTTCAGAATAACCAACCTTATTAATATAATTTTCAGTTTTGCTAAGGTTCCCCGAATTTTCAAGATCCCTGATAATTTTTTCCCTAACCTGAAAACGATCTTCACCTATATAAATCAGGGCTTTTTCATTTAAAGTTCCATCGTCATTGAAAATATCAATGATATCGAGTTTATGCCTGATGCCTATTTCGTAATCATTGATATCGTGAGCCGGGGTTATTTTCAGGCAACCTGTTCCGAATTCCATGTCTACATAATCATCCTCAATTATTGGAATTGGACGGTTTATTAAAGGAACAAAAACATGCTTGCCTATCAGGTGGTGATACCTTTCATCATTTGGGTTTACGCATAATGCGGTATCGCCAAGTATAGTTTCGGGACGAGTTGTAGCAATAGTTACCCAATCATCCGCACTGGATTCAACCTTATACCTGAGGTAATAAAGTTTCGATTGAACTTCTTTATAAATGACCTCTTCATCAGACAAAGCAGTAAGGGCTTTTGGATCCCAATTTACCATCCGAATTCCCCGATATATCAATCCTTTATTATAAAGATCAACGAATACCTGGATAACTGACTCATATAATGCCTCATCCATAGTAAACCGGGTTCTTTCCCAATCACAGGAAGCTCCAAGTTTCTTTAATTGCTCCAGAATGATTCCCCCATGCTTTTCTTTCCACTCCCATGCATATTCAAGAAATTTTTCGCGTGAAATATTTGCTTTATCAATTCCTTCTTCTTTTAGCTTCGCTACAACTTTTGCCTCTGTTGCAATTGAGGCATGATCTGTGCCCGGAAGCCAAAGTGTATTTTTACCCTGCATGCGGGCACGACGTGCAAGTACATCCTGGATTGTGTTATTTAGCATATGACCCATATGCAATACCCCAGTAACATTTGGAGGAGGAATCACAATACAATAAGGTTCTCTTCCATCAGGTATGCTTCTGAAATAACCTTTTTCCATCCAGAAAGAATACCATTTTTCTTCGGTATTTTGTGGGTCGTATTTACTAGGAATAATCATTATATTGTGCTAATTTGAATTTGAGGTTGTAAAAGTAGAAAAAACCAGGAACTCTTAATTGAGGTAA
>Ga0105097_10000284_pt1 | contig 22604 bp, 17 predicted proteins | sample PPLLak12cMay2015_FD_87035 | JGI IMG/M metagenome (GOLD analysis project Ga0105097, IMG submission 87035) | Freshwater sediment microbial communities from Prairie Pothole Lake near Jamestown, North Dakota, USA - PPLs Lake P7 Core (1) Depth... | ecosystem: Environmental > Aquatic > Freshwater >...
CTGCCGCCATCGATTCCAGGGCAGCCGGATCATCCAATTGAACAGCCAGGATATTGTAAGCAATCTCGCTGCCTGCCATGCCCCCCGCACCAGCAAGCGCGGCCTGCGGACGAATCTCGTCCCAAACCTCGAGCGGAACAAAAATAGACGGCTGGAAGAAATACTGCCGCCCATCGGTGATCCCGGCGACTTTCAGGTCGAAATACTCTTCATCTGTACCCTGGATGCTCTTGATGGTGATGATATCCCCAACCTGGATACCCGCACTCTGGGCCATCTTGCCATCGATGACGGTCTCTTCGGCCAGGCGGTTCACCAGGTTGCGGCCGGTGAAGGCCGGCGCGCCGCCGGGATAGCCGGGCTCAAATCCAATTAATGAGACATCCACATCCTCCCGACCATCCGAGAAGACGATGGTGGCATTGCTGAAACCCACTGGTCCGACCTCAGCGACACCGGGTACGCGGCGCACATTGGAGAGGGTAGATTCGCTGATGCGGCTGGTTATAGTGGATAAATCCACGTTTTCCTGAAAGACAACCAGCTCGCCGTCCAGCTTGGCCAGGTACTCACGGTTGGCAGTCGCCAGACCTTCTGCCAGTCCTGCAATGAACAGGACCAGCGTGGTGATCAGGGCGATCACCATGCTGAAGAGCAGGAACCGGCTCTTATTGCGCCATACTTCTTTGATTGCCAGGTAAAAAGATATCATCTGCGAAATCCTATCTTGATTAGATTGATAAGATTATATCAGCGTTTGTGTATATTGTCAAGGTTATGTATAGTAATTGTATATATGCCTGCTTGACAGGCAAGAGAAAATCCCCTATCCGTCTTTGGAACCGAGTAAACCCTGTTTTGATGACATAAAACACTTGACAAATACACTGATCGTATCCACAATAAAATCAGGCTATCTCTCATTCTGCCATCGCAACGGAGAAAGGAGGTACATATCCGGATTCTGCTAGCCACAAGCAAGCCTGCCTGGTGGCAGGATAACTACCCAAAACGAGCATCACCAGATTCGAGCAAGGAGAAAGCAATGAAACATACTGTACGCCTGTTAATCTTGCTGGTCGTCACCAGTTTGCTCCTGGTCTCTTGCGGGGGAGCGGACGGCGACACCATTAAGGTCGGAGGCATTGGCGAGCTGACCGGGGATATCCCGGCGGTTGGCGCCTCGTTCAAGAATGCAGCCGAAATCGCAGTTGCAGAGATCAATGACGCCGGCGGGCTGGAAGTGGGCGGCAAGAAATACCAGATCGAGCTGATTATTGAAGACAACGCCGGCAAAGCCGAGCAATCCGCATCTGCAGCCCAGAAGCTGATCACCCAGGACAATGTGGTGGCGATCATCGGCCCGAACGCCAGCCGCTACGCCATCCCGGCCTCTGAAATTGCTGAGAGCAGCAAGACTGTGCTGATCAGCCCCTGGTCGACCAACCCCAAAACGACCCTGGATGCCAATACCGGCGCGCCCAAGAAATACGTCTTCCGGGCAGCCTTCATCGATCCCTTCCAGGGGCGCGTGGTGGCTAAGTTTGCCCTGGACGAGCTAGGATGCACCAAAGCCGCCGTGCTGTACGATGTGGCTTCGGACTACAACAAGGGCATCGCCGAGTTCTTTAAGCAGACCTTCGAAGAGAACGGTGGGCAGGTGGTGTCTTTCGAGACTTACACCACCGGCGACAAAGACTTCAACGCCCAGCTGACAAAGATCAAAGACACCAATCCCGAGTGCATCTTCCTGCCTAACTACTACAGCGAAGTGCCGCTGCAGATCCAACAGGGCAAGGCGCTCGGCATCACCGTGCCCTTCCTGGGCAGCGACTCGTGGGGCAGCTCCGAGCTGTTCAGCCTGTGCGGCGCGGATTGCGATGGCTATTACTTCAGCACCCACTATGCAGCCGACGCGGCCACCCCCGTCGCCACCAAGTTCATCGAAGCCTACAAGGCCAAATACGGCAATACTCCGGACGATGTGGCCGCTCTGACCTACGATTCGTTTGGGTTGCTGTGGAAGGCCTTACAGGACGCCGGCAGTGTGGATCGCGAGGCGGTACGCAACGCCCTGGCCAAGATCCCCAGCTACGACGGCGTGACGGGCAACATGCAGTTCCAGGAAGGCTCCGGAGATCCGGTCAAGAGCGCCGTGATCATCCAGATTGTCGACCAGGCCTTCAAGTGGTTTGCTAACGCAGCCCCGTAAAGTCATACCCGCCTGATCTCTCCCGCAGGCGCAGGGTGCCGGGCAGGTAAATTCGCACCGCAGCCCACATTATGCTCAACGAATGGCGCCTGCCTGGTTCCCTGCCTGCGGGAGGTTTGGTTTCGGAGGCCTCGTTATGACCTATTTCCTCCAGCAATTGTTGAATGCGCTTCAATTAGGCAGCATCTATGCTCTGATCGCCCTGGGCTATTCGATGGTGTACGGCATCTTGACGATGATCAATTTTGCCCACGGCGATCTTTTCATGGTGGGCGCGTTCTTCTGCTTTATCGCTGCCGCAGTGTTCAAGCTGCCCTTCATCCCCACGCTGTTGTTTTCTATGGTGGGCGTCGGGCTGCTCGGGGTGGGGATCGAACGCCTTGCCTACCGGCCGCTGCGCAACGCGCCACGAGTTTCGGCGATCATCACGGCTCTTGCGGTCGGCATCCTGCTCGAGACAGTCATGCTGATCATCTATCCCTACCCGCTGAGTGTGCCTGTATTATTGCCCAATATTACCTGGACAATCGGTGGGGTCACAATATCCTCGCTCAAAGTGATCATTATCGCCATGGCAGTGCTGTTAATGCTGCTGCTGGATTTCATCGTCCGTCGCACAATGGTCGGCATGGCTATGCGGGCGATTTCTTGGGATAAGACAATCGTCCCGCTGATGGGCGTGCCAATCAACCTGGTGATCTCACTCACCTTCCTGCTGGGCACCAGCCTGGGCGCAGCCGCCGGGGTGATGTACAGCCAGGCTTTCCCGGTGATCGACCCCTACATGGGCGTGCTGATCGGCTGGAAAGCCTTTATCGCGGCCGTGGTGGGCGGCATCGGAAACGTGCGCGGGGCTATGATCGGTGGATTTATCCTGGGTGGAGTAGAAATAATGGTGGTGGCCTTTTTTCCATCCACCTACCGCGACTTCGTCGCCTTCAGCCTGCTGCTGATCCTGCTGATTTTCAGGCCGTACGGTATCCTGGTCAAACCCAGGCCGCAAAAGGTGTGAGCCATGGAAACTCCTATGACATCCAAAACCAATCGTTTCCAAGGCCCGCGCGCATCCTGGGAAGCGCTGATGGCCAAACGCTGGCTGCTGCCCGTGATCATCGCCCTGGGTTTCATTCTATCGCTGGCACTCCACCTGGGGAGTTTTAACGCCTACTACCAGCTGACGTTGATCTACATCTGTATCAATGTCATCCTGACGGTCAGCCTGAACCTGGTGAATGGTTACATGGGTGAGTTTTCCGTCGGGCACGCCGGATTCATGGCGGTTGGCGCCTACACCGGCGCCCTGCTTTCCACGCGTGTCTGGCCGGTGGAGCTGAACCCCTTCCTGTTCCCTGTGACGATCATCATCGCCGGGCTGGTCACAGCCCTGTTCGGCCTGATCGTGGCGGTCCCATCCTTCAAGACCCGCGGCGATTACCTGGCGATCGTCACGCTGGCATTCCTGTTCATCGTCAAGTCGGCAATCGAAAATATCGAGCTAATCGGCGGGCCACGCGGCATACCAGGGATTTACAAGCTGAGCAATCTGCCCTGGTCGTATGTGTGGATGGTAATCGCCCTATGGGTGACGCGCAATTTCGTGTACTCCAACTACGGGCGCGGGGTGCTGTCCATCCGCGAAGACGAGATCGCCAGCGACCTGATGAGCGTGCGCACCCGGCAGGTCAAGCTGCTGGCTTTCGTGCTTTCCGCCTTCTTCGCCGGAGTGGCAGGTGCGCTGTTCGCCCATGCACTACAGTTCATCAGCCCGCGCGTATTTGACATTGTCAAATCTACAGATATCCTGATCATGGTTTACCTGGGAGGCATCGGCTCGATTGCCGGATCGATCCTGGGTGCGACGGTGTTCACGGTGCTGCTGGAAGTGCTGCGCGAAATCCTGGGGCCATTCCAGACCTGGCGGTACGTGCTCATGCCCCTGGTGCTGATTTTTCTCATGATATATCGCCCACGCGGGATCATGGGGTTGCGAGAATTCCGCTGGTTCATCCCCGCTCGCGACCTGTTTGCCAGCCAGCGCTGGCGCAGCAAGGCCGAAGCAAAGAAGAAGGAGGCCGCCGATGCTGCTGCAGTGTAAGAACGTCACCCATTATTTTGGCGGCCTGTGCGCTGTGTCGGATTTCAACCTGGACCTGCAGCAAGGCGAGCTGATCGGTATCATCGGCCCCAACGGAGCCGGGAAGACCACAATCTTCAACCTGATCACCGGCGTCTACAAAGCCACCCAGGGCAGCATCCAGCTTGAAGGCCACGAGCTGGTCGGCTTGCGCTCCAACCGAATCACCGACCTGGGGATTGCCCGCACCTTCCAGAACATCCGCCTGTTCCAGGAACTGAGTGTGTTAGACAATGTGCGCATCGCCAACTATGGCCAGATCCATTACAACCCCATGAATGCCTTTTTCCATGTTGGCCGCTTTGCTAAAGAGGAGCAGCGCACAATTGACGAAGCCATGCAGCTGCTGGACGACTTGAAGCTGGCGGATGTGGCCGATGAGACCTCCAAGAACCTGCCATATGGCCAGCAGCGCCGGCTGGAGATCGCCCGCGCCCTGGCTACCCACCCCCGGCTACTGCTGCTGGATGAGCCAGCCGCCGGTATGAATCCCAATGAGATCATGACCCTTATGGATTTCATCCAATGGATCCGCCAGGAATTCAAGCTGACTATCATCCTGATCGAGCACCAGATGCGCCTGGTGATGGGTATCTGTGAGCGGCTCAAGGTGCTGGACTTCGGCGCTACCATTGCCGAAGGACTGCCGTATGAGATCCAGAACAATCCTAAAGTCCTGGAAGCCTACCTGGGCGAAGGAGCGGAGTGATGAGCGCAGAGATAATGGACGACCAGGTGGTGCTTTCCGTGCAGGACCTAAAAATTTCGTATGGCAACATCCGGGCAGTGAAGGGCATCTCGTTTGACGTACGCGAAGGCGAGATCGTCACCCTGATCGGAGCTAACGGCGCCGGTAAGTCTTCCACCCTGCGCGCCATCTCTGGGATTATCCCGTATAAAGGCACGATCAACTACCGGCAGCATGATTTGCACAAGGTATCAGCAGACAAGATCGTCGCCTTGGGAATCGCCCAGGTACCCGAAGGCCGCGGCATCTTTGGCAACCTGACCGTGCGAGAGAATCTAAAGCTGGCTACCTGGCAACGCAAAGACAAGGCGGAAATCGGGCGCGATTATGAGCGCGTGTATGCGGTTTTCCCGCGCCTGCAGGAGCGCCTGAACCAGCTGGGCGGTACGCTCTCGGGCGGCGAGCAGCAAATGCTGGCGGTAGGACGCGCCCTGATGAGCCGGGGTAAGCTGATGCTGCTTGACGAACCATCTATGGGACTGGCGCCGGTATTGGTGCGCGATATCTTTAAGGTGTTGAGGGAAATCAACGAATCCGGCACAACCATCCTGCTGGTGGAGCAAAACGCCTACATGGCGCTGCGCTTGGCACATCGCGCCTATGCCCTGGAAACCGGCCACATCATGATCTCTGGCACAGGGCAGGAGCTGATGGGCAATCCCAAGGTAAAGGAAGCCTACCTGGGCGGCTGATGATCGAAGGGATTGTCACCTGGGCAGAGATCGACCTGGACGCCGTCGAGCACAACGTGCGCGCCTTTAAAAGGCATGTTGGCGAGCAGGTCGAAGTTATTGCCGTCGTAAAAGCCAACGCTTACGGGCACGGCGCGGTGCCCGTGGGGAAGGCTGCCCTGGCAGCCGGCGCGACCCGCCTGGCCGTGCACCGGGCGATTGAAGGCGTGGAGCTGCGCCGGGCGGGAATCACTGCGCCCATCCTGGTGATGGGCTACACCCCACCCAGCGGTGCGGCAATGATGGTCGCCTGGGATCTGACTCCCAGCGTAACAACGCTGGAATTCGCCCAGGCCCTCTCGGCGCAGGCCAGCGCCAATGGGAAACGCATCCCGATTCACGTTAAAGTCGATACAGGGATGAGCCGCTACGGGCTGATGCCGCCGGAGGTGGTGCCCTTTTTACAGGCAGTTGGCGGCCTGCCGGGATTATCCCTGGAAGGGTTGTTCACCCACTTCGCAACCGCCGACTCGGCCGACGCGGCTGGGGCATTGGCCCAACTGGCCATTTTCCAGCGCGCGCTGGCTGCCGCCCGCGAGGCCGGCTTTTCGCCGCCCGTGGTACATGCCGCTAACAGTGCAGCCACCATGCGCCTGCCTCAAGCGTATTTCAACGCGGTGCGATCGGGCGTGGCACTGTATGGGTTGCAGCCGTCAGTGGAATGGACGGCGCCTTTCGAAATCCAGCCGGTGCTCAGCCTGAAAAGCCTGGTAGCGCGGGTGCGCCGCCTGCCGGCCGGGGCCGGGATCGGCTATGGATTCACCTATGTAACGAAAGAACCTGCCACAGTTGCCCTGGCACCCATCGGTTACGGCGACGGATACCACCGTGTGCTGTCGAATCAGGGGGTAGTGCTGGTAGGCGGGCAGCGCGCCCCGCTGCTGGGACGGGTGAGCATGGACCAGATCGTGGTGGATGTCAGCCACATCTCCGGTGTGCAGATGGACGACGAGGTGGTGCTGATCGGCAGGCAGGGGACAGAGCACATCCGGGCAGAAGAAGTCGCCCGGATGGCCGGCACGATCAATTACGAGGTCACGACAGCCTTACTGCCACGCGTGGCGCGGATTTTCCAACGCGGCGGCAAGGTGGTGGAAATCAAAGCCTTGGGCATTGCGTAGCATGCCAGGCCGTGGATCAGGGCAAGGCAGGGTGCACTTGCCCTGATCCAGATTTCATCTCAGGGGTGGAATACTTTCTCCCCGGCACGGATGGGGGCTTTCAGCCGGTTCTCGAAGGGCGTGAGCGGGCAGCTCCACTGGTCATTGTAGGCGCAGTAAGGATTATAAGCCAGGTTAAAGTCCACCAGGAACCTGCCATCCGGCAGCGGCTCCGGCTCCAGGTAGCGACCAGCCGGGTAGGTCTCACTCCCTGCCAGAGCATCCACAAACGGCAGGAAGTAGCTACCTTCGCTGGTGTAAATCGTCAGGGTGCACTCCCTTCCTTCGACCTGGAAATGAAAGCGCCCAAAACGACGGTATACCTGCACGTCCCCGGTAGAGGTCTGCATCTCGATCTCTTCCTGCTCGGGCAATACTTCTACCTCGACTTCCAGGCGCAGCTCCGGCGCTTCCGCGAAGTAAGACAGCCCTTTGAATTCTTGCTTTTGAGAGCGGGTTAGCGGGCTGTGCGGGTGATGGGCAAAGAAATCGTCCTTGCCCCGGCGGAAATCGGCCAGCTCATCCTTCATATTTCACCACCCCAAAAGTAACCTGCTCGCCGTCCAGCTCCAGGTTAGCGGCTACGGCGCCCTCAGGCGGCGCGCCACTGACCAGCTCGCGGGTCAACGTTTCGCCGGTGATGTATTCCCGGTAGGTCTCAACGGCACCCATAAGGCCGGGCGTGGCCTGGACAAAGAGGCGGATACGGTCTGAGATGTCAAAATCGGCTTGCCTGCGTAGATCCTGGACACGGCGGACGAACTCGCGCGCTAACCCTTCCTGCACCAGCTCCGGCGTCAGGATGGTATCCAGCGCTGCCAGGTAGGGACCGTCGGAGGCCACCACCAGGCCGGGGTGAGCTTCGGCGCGCACCTCGACCTCTTCCGGCTGGATGTCGAGCAGCTCGCCATCGACTTGCACCTGGACGGGCTTGCCGCTCAGCAGGGATTGGGCGGCCTGGACCGGCTCCAGCTCGCTGATGGCGCCGGCCACCTTGGGGAACAGTCCTTTGAAGCGCTGCCCGAGCTGCTTGGGGAGCGACTTGAGGGTGTAAGACACCACTTCACCGGTTGAGCCCAGCAGACGGACCTTTTTAACATTCAGCTCGTCGGCCAACAGATCGCCGTAGCGCTCCAGGGCATGCGCTTCTTCCGGGTTGCCCACCGAGAAGGCCACCTCGGCCAGCGGCTGGCGCACCTTCAGACCGGCCTGGTTGCGCGCCGAGTGGCCCAGAGAAGCCAGGCGCATCACCAGCGCCATCTCTCGGTTCAGCACATCGTTCACCAGGGCGGGCGTGTACTCCGGCCAATCGGTGAGATGCACCGACTCGGCCGCATCCGGATCCAGCGAGCGCACCAGGTTCTGGTAAAGCGCGTCCGCCAGGAAGGGCATGGTGGGAGAGAGCAGCTTGCTGACTGTCACCAATGCTTCGTACAGGGTAGCATAGGCAGCGTTTTTATCGCCATCCGACTCGCTCTTCCAGAAGCGGCGGCGCGAGCGGCGCAGGAACCACTTGGACAGATCGTCCACGAAGGTCTGGATCGGACGGGTCGCTCCCGTGACGTCGTAGACTTCCAGCGCCTGGGTAACATCCCGCACCAGGGCATGCAGCTCGGAGAGCAGCCAGCGGTCCAGGTCGGAATACTCGTAGCTGCGCTCGGTCGGATCTTTGGCCGGCGTCCAGGCGTCCAGGTTGGCGTAGGTGACGAAGAACGAGTACACATTCCACAGGGTGAGGGTGAAGTTGCGCACCACTTCGCCTACCAGGTCGACCGAGTAGCGCCGCTCCTGCCCGGGAGGCGAGGCGGTGTACAGATACCAGCGGAAGGCATCGGCTCCGTGCTGAGTGATGACATCCCAGGGGTCAGCGATGTTGCCGCGCGATTTGGACATCTTGTAGCCATCACCATCCAGGATCAGTCCCAGGCAGATGACATTCTTGAAAGCGACGCTTTCGAACAGCATGGTGCTGATGGCATGCAGCGAGTAGAACCAGCCGCGTGTCTGGTCGACGGCCTCGCAGATATAGTCGGCCGGGAACTGCTTCAAGAACATCTCTTCGTTTTCGAACGGGTAATGCCACTGGGCGATCGGCATAGAGCCCGAGTCGAACCAGACGTCGATCAACTCCGGGACGCGCTGCATGGTGCCGTGTTCCTGGTGGCCGCATTTCGGGCAGGGGAAGTGGACCTCGTCCACGTACGGGCGGTGCAGATCCAGATTGCTCAGGTCGCGCCCGGTATAGTGCGAGAGCTGGTGGCGCGAGGACATGGCCAGCTGGTGATGGCAGGTATCGCACTCCCAGACCGGCAGCGGGGTGCCCCAGTAGCGCTCACGGCCCAAGGCCCAATCGACATTGTTGGACAGCCAGTTGCCAAAGCGGCCGTCTTTGATGTGCTCCGGCACCCAGTTGATCGTCTGGTTGAGGTTCACCAGCTGGTCCTTATACTGGCTGGTGCGGATATACCAGGTGCTGCGGGCATAATATAACAGAGGCGTGTCGCAGCGCCAGCAGAAGGGATACGTGTGGGAATAGGTGCCGGCTTTATACAAGAGACCGCGGGCCTGCAGGTCTTCGATGATCAGCGGGTCGGCCTGCTTGACAAACTTTCCGCTCCACGGGCGCACCTCGGGGATGAAAGTTCCATCATCGGCGACCGTCAGCAGGATGGGTAGGTCAAATTCCAGGGCAGCCTGCATATCCTCGGCACCGAAGGCCGGGGCCGTGTGCACCAGGCCGGTGCCATCCTCAACGGTCACGTAATCCTGCAGCACGACGAAGTGAGCCGGCTTGTCCACCGGGAGGAAGGTGAAGAGCGGCTTATAGCGCATCCCTTTCAGCTTGCGCCCTTTATAGGTATCGACTACACGGTAGTACTCGTCGCCAAATACCTTCTCCAACAGCGGCTGCGCCAGGATCAGGCGCTCACGGCCGCCCTCCGGCAGCAGGTGCTCGACGGTGACATAATCGACATCCGGGTGGGCAGCCACCGCCACGTTACCGGGCAACGTCCAGGGGGTGGTGGTCCATACCAGCAGCGATGTGCCCGGCTCATCGACCAGCGGCATGCGCACGAATACCGACGGGTCGACCGCCTCAGCATAGCCCAGGGCCACCTCGTGGTCGGAGAGCGGTGTGCCACAGCGCGGGCAGTAAGGCACCACTTTATAGCCCTGGTACAGCAGGCCTTTATCCCACAATTGCCCGAGGATCCACCACACCGACTCGATATACTCGTTGGTGTAGGTAACATAAGCAGTTTTCAGGTCTACACAAAAGCGCAGCCTGTCGGTGAACTTCTCCCATTCCTGGATATATTCAAAAGCGTTATGGCGGCACAGCTCGTTAAATTTAGCGATGCCAAAGGCTTCGATCTGGCTTTTGCTGGTGAAACCCAGCTGTTTCTCCACACCAATCTCAACCGGCAGGCCGTGGGTATCCCATCCGCCGCGGCGGATGACATGATAGCCGCGCATCATCTTATAACGGGGGAACACATCCTTGAAGGCACGGGCCAGGCCATGGTGGACACCGGGCTTGCCGTTTGCCGTGGGCGGCCCCTCGTAGAATACGTACTCTGGGGCGCCCTGGCGGCGGGCAGCCGCTTTCTCGAAGATGCGGTGGCTCTTCCAATGACGCAGCATCTCCTCCTCGAGCAGAGTGAGGTTTAGACGTGATGAGACTGGCTTGAACATACTTTCCTCCTTGCAATATATAAAAAACTCCCGTCCCAAACAGGGACGGGAGCTAATCCCGCGGTACCACCCTGGTTCCTGCCGCACGGCAGGCGCCTCGGCCAGGATCACCCAGGATTTCTCTGGATGCCTGCGTCCGGGTAACGGGGGACGACCCCGGCTTGCTTACTGGCTTCGGCCTATCGCCTTTGGTCTTTACAGACCTTCGGCTGCGCCTCGACGTTCGGCTTGCGGCTCCGGAAGGATTTTCGTCCGGTCGTGCTGCCCCGGCTCGCACCAAAACCCGGGGTCGCTGGCAGCCATTTTCCGGCTTACTCGTTTCCATCAGCACCTGTGATTTAACGATTGTGAGAGGTGATTATGCCACACATTACACAACGGGTCAATTGATTTCGCCAACGAATTGCATCCTGCACCTTGGTTTTTTACCCCAAGAGCATTACAATCTGATGCTGTAATTTCAATACTTTGAGAGGCCTTTATGAGTGATGTTCCCAGCAGCCAACCATCGGTCAAGGATGGGGTATTTTTACGAGACACGAATTTTAAGTTAAAACGCAGCTGGAGCAACTGGCTAATTGGCAAGCCGCTTTCCACAGCAGACAAGGCGCACCAGACAATCGGGAAGGCGGTCGGGTTGGCGGTCTTTGCATCCGATGCTCTCTCCTCCACCGCATACGCCACCCAAGAAATCCTGGTGGTATTGGCTGCAGCAGGAGCTATTGCTTTTGGATATGCATTTCCGATTTCCATCGCAATCGTCATCCTTCTGGCCATCGTAACGGTATCCTATGAGCAAATCATTCATGTATACCCTGATGGCGGCGGAGCGTATATTGTAGCCCGCGACAACCTGGGCGATATCCCAGCCTTGATTGCCGGCGCCGCACTACTCACCGATTATATTTTGACAGTGGCCGTTTCGATCTCTTCGGGTGTGGCACAGCTTGCATCTGCTTCTCCTACTTTAGCACCCTATCGCGTGCCGATCGCCGTAGTGTTGGTGATGGTAATCATGCTGGTCAACCTGCGCGGCGTCAGGGAATCCGGAACTGCCTTTGCTATCCCCACGTTCTTCTTTCTTGTCACGATTGTAATCACTATTGGAATTGGGTTCTTTCGGTACTTTTCTGGCACACTCGGCACAGTTGTGGATCCACCGGCTCTTGAAACAGCAGTGCTTGCCCCACTTAGCCTGTTTCTGATCTTACGCGCTTTCTCCAGTGGTACCACTGCCCTGACCGGCGTGGAAGCCATCTCCAACGGCATCACCGCTTTCCGCGAGCCGCGCAGCCGTAATGCCGGTATTACACTCATATGGATGTCATTAATCCTTGGAACACTGTTCTTGAGCATCACCTTTTTGTCTGTGGCAATCCATGCGATCCCCTCTGAGCACGAAACTGTCATCTCCCAGTTGGTGCGCACCGTGTTTGACGGGAAGGGCACCTTATACCTGGCCACAATCACTGCCACGACAATCATTCTGATCATGGCGGCCAACACTGCTTTCGCTGGTTTTCCCAGGCTGAGTGCCCTGGTAGCAGCGGATGGATTTCTCCCCCGCCAGCTGACCTTTCGCGGCAGCCGGTTGGTGTATTCGCGGGGCATCGTGACCCTGGCGCTGATTGCCAGCCTGTTGATCATCCTGTTCAATGCCAGCGTCACTGCGCTGATCCCGCTGTATGCCATCGGCGTGTTCCTGTCGTTTACCTTCTCACAAGGGGGTATGGCTCGCCGCTGGTGGAAGGCTGGCCAATTAACTCCGGGTACAGAGATTAAGGAGACTGGATCGGTAGTCAGGTATGATACACGCTGGAAATTTAAAATGATCGTGAATGGGTTTGGCGCTGCCTGCACGGCCGGGGTAATGATGATTTTCGCGGTCACAAAATTCACAACCGGAGCATGGATTATATTAATCCTGACACCGGTGTTGGTCATGATTTTCTGGACGATCCATAAGCATTATCAAGCCCTTGCGAAAAACTTATCACTCACCAATTTCGATGTGCCGGTTATTCAGCTCAAACGCCACGGGGTGTTCCTGCCGAGCTCGGGGGTGCACCGGGTCACGCTGCAGGCACTGAACTATGCCCGCAGCCTGACTGCAGACGTCACGGCAGTGCATGTATCAATCGACCCGCTAGACTCGGAAAAAACCAGGCAAAAATGGGATGCCTGGGGCAACGGCACCCGGCTGGTGGTGCTGGATTCGCCCTACCGCCAGCTGATGGAACCGCTGCTCGAATATATCGAGACGCTGACTGAGACCCGGCAGAACGGCGAGATCATCACCATCATCGTGCCACAATTTGTACCTGCCAAGGGCTGGCAGAACGTGCTGCACTCCCAGACTGCGTTCTGGCTGCGCAATGCGCTGTTCAATATTCCGGATGTGGTGATTATTGAGGTGCCGTATCAGACGTGAGCTGATTGGCTGAATTCCAGGTGGAAAGACACTAGCCCAGAATACTTTTAGCGGGCAGAGGTTAAACTACAAGCCCGTTACTTACTGGCATGAAATGCATAACCGATCCCCGGCTCCGTCACAATATAGATCGGTTGCTGCGGGTTTGGCTCAATTTTCGCGCGCAGGCGCTGGGCAAGGCCGCGTAGTAGATCTCTCCCACCTTCTCCAGAATATCCCCACACGTAGTGAACAATCGTATCCGCTGGGATCACCTGCCCCGGGTGAGTAATCAGGGTATACAGCAGCCGAAATTCGAGCTGAGTCAGGTGCCGAAGCTCACCATTGGTTATGGTAACCGAGTGGGATGTTGGATCCAGGTTGATGCCGGAATAAGAGATAATCGGCAGACCGATACTGGGTGTGATGTTACCGCGCCGCATTAACGCGCTAATTTGATGAATCAACAGATTAGCGCTATATGGCCGAAATATCACCTGATCCACACCTTTATCCAGCAGTTCAGCATGCTTCTTTTCTGAGATCGGATCGACGATAAGCACCATCGGAGCGATAGCCACTGATCGCCATTGAAGAACCTGATTTACGGTTGTTGGAAAATCTACTCCGCCAGTCCACAGAATAAAATCCATAGGGAACTCCGGCCAGATATTGATCGCATGCGAAATGCTGTGCGAGGTCTGTACGGAAAATCCCGATTTTTGAAGTACAAAAGTCAGCAGATCTATTTCATCAGTCTGGTCAGCGAACAAGAGTGCTTGCATACAATCTTTCCCTTTTTTGTATAAAAGATTATACACGAAACAGAATATTCACACATTGTTAAATCGTTTTTTATATGTGTTTTTCAACGATGAAGGAATAAAATCGACCTTCGTGCCAAAAATAATAATCTAGATCAAATTGAAGAAATTATCCGGGTCTATCCCATCGGGGCTGCCAAGATTAATTTGGCAGCCCAGCTATTTGCAGAAAGGTTTTTGAATGTCCAGTATCTCATCCAAACCAACAACCCGCACCAATGGGAATTCATATAACCATCGAAGAACCCAGCTAACTCGCACCTGGAGCAACTGGCTGATCGGTAAACCGTTATCCACCGCAGATATGCCCCACCAGACGATTCGAAAAACGGTTGGTCTTTCGGTGTTCGCCTCAGATGCCATGTCCTCCACCGCCTATGCGACTCAGGAAATTTTAGTAGTGCTGGCGGCGGCAGGAGCAATTGCCTTTGGCTACGCATTTCCGATTGCCGTTGCCATTGTGGCGCTGTTGGCGATCGTCACAATTTCATACGAGCAGACGATCCATGCTTACCCGGGCGGTGGCGGCGCTTACATCGTAGCGCGTGACAACCTGGGCGAAATGCCTGCACTGATTGCAGGAGCAGCCCTGTTAACCGACTATATCCTGACAGTCGCGGTTTCAATTTCGTCGGGCGTTGCCCAACTTACATCCGCATCTCCCGCCTTTGCCCCGTACCGGGTGCCGATCGCTGTGGCGATGGTGCTGTTGATCATGTTGATCAACCTGCGCGGAGTTAAAGAATCAGGGACGACTTTTGCCATCCCGACCTATTTTTTTATTGTGATGATGATGATCACCACAGGTTATGGATTATTCCAGTATTTTACGGGAACGCTCGGCACAGTGGTAAACCCACCACCCATCGAAACTGCTGCACTTGTCCCCATCAGTCTGTTCCTTATCCTGCGCGCTTTCTCCAGCGGCACCACCGCCCTGACCGGCGTGGAAGCCATATCCAACGGCATTTCTGCTTTTCGCGAGCCGCGCAGCCGGAATGCTGGCATCACCCTCATCTGGATGTCCCTGATCCTGGGAACGCTCTTCCTGAGCATCACCTTTCTAACCGGCCAGATCGGCGCGGTGCCCTCCGAGTATGAAACTGTCATCTCTCAGCTTGCACGAACAGTATTCGATGGCAGAGGGATTTTATACCTCGCAGCGATAACTGCTACTACGGTAATCCTGATCATGGCAGCTAACACCGCCTTTGCCGACTTCCCTCGATTGAGCGCACTTGTGGCCGGCGACGGCTTCCTGCCACGGCAGCTAACCTTCCGGGGGAGCCGGTTAGTATATTCACGTGGAATTACCACTCTTGCTCTGATAGCCAGCCTGTTGATCATCGTTTTCCAAGCCAGCGTGACCGCCTTAATCCCCCTGTACGCCATCGGCGTATTCCTTTCTTTCACCATCTCCCAGAGCGGCATGGCGCGGCGCTGGTGGAAATCCGGGCAATTAAACCCTGAGGAAGAATTAATAGAAGCTGGCTCGATCTTGAAGCACGATCCTCGCTGGGTGATTAAAATGGCTGTCAACGGTTTTGGTTCAGTCTGCACTGCCGTGGTCACGATGGTCTTTGCTGTGACTAAGTTCACAACCGGGGCGTGGGTCGTATTGATCCTGACACCGTTGCTTGTCTGGATATTCTGGACGATCCACAAACATTACAAAGCGCTTGCCAGCAACCTATCCCTCTCAAACTACGATGTACCCATAATCCAGCTCAAACGCCACCGGGTGATCCTGCCCATCTCTGGGGTGCACCGCGGCACGCTACAGGCCCTGAATTACGCTCGCAACCTATCATCGGACGTCACCGCAGTACACGTCTCGATCGATCCAGTAGACTCGGAAAAAACCAGGCAAAAATGGGACGCCTGGGGCAACGGTACCCGGCTGGAGGTACTGGATTCTCCTTACCGCCTGTTGATGGAGCCCTTATTAGAATACATCGAAAAGTTGGCTGATTTACGCCAGAACGGGGAGATCATCACCATCATCGTGCCACAGTTCGTGCCGGCCAAAAGCTGGCAGAACGTACTGCACTCCCAGACTGCTTTCTGGCTGCGCAATGCTCTGTTCAATATCCCGGATGTGGTAATTATTGAGGTGCCGTATCAGACATGACCACCGTCAGCCGACCGCAGATCCCGTGGGAGAGCGCCACCCCGGAGAAGTACTTCCGAGGTTTCCCTCGGGGACTTCGCTCGTTGACAGATGACTACGGTCGGCCGTCGGCTGTCGACGGTCTAACAGACTTGCAAGACGCCTGCCTGCTATGAGCGCGCAGGCGTTATTTTCTATCCAGCAGACCACGGACGGCGAATAGGGCCAGGAAGGAAAAGCCCATCAGGATCACCGATAGGGTGAGGGCAATATCCAGGTCGAGCTCGAATCCCAGGTAAATAGCCAGGGGCATGGTCTGGGTGCGCCCCGGGAAGTTGCCGGCAAAAATGATGGTGGCGCCAAATTCGCCCAGGGCACGCGCCCAGGCCATCACGGCGCCGCTCAAAACCGCCGCCCAGGAAAGCGGGGTGACGACAAAGCGAAAAACCTGCCAACCGCTGGCGCCATCCAGATCGGCAGCCTGCACCAGCTCGTGATCCACCGCTTCAAACCCCAACCGTGCTGATTTGATGTAAAACGGGGCGGCGATGAAAATCTGCGCCAGGATGACTGCCATAGGGGTAAAGGCAATCTCAATGCCCAGCCCGGTTATGGATTCACCCAGGATACCCCGGCGTCCAAAGGCCATTAACAACGCCACACCGGCCACTGCCGGCGGCAGCACCAGGGGCAGGTCCACCAGGGTGTCGACCAGACGCTCGAACGGCAGGACGTGGCGGGCAAGGGCCAGTGCTAAAGGTGTGCCGATTACCACGATCACCAGGGTCGAAGTCAAAGAAGTCGTCAGGCTAAGCAGGATGGCCTGGATCACCTGCGGCTTTTGCAGATTGGCGAGCAGCTCCTGGGGGGACGTACGCAAGATCAGCGCAACCAGTGGGAGCACAAGAAATGCCAGGAAAGGCAGGCTGAGCAAGGTCAGCAGGCTGCGCAGCCGGCGACGGACAGGCAGCGGGTAAGACTCCAGACTGGATGGCGAGGATTGATTCATATCAGGATTTCGAGGGGCCGGCCAGCCGCCGTACGAAATATTGCCGGGGTTTCTGCATGCCTCGATTATAGCAAACAGGGCAGGAAAATCCCGCCCCGATCGTGACTGTAAAGTTTACCTGCTGGTGTATGCGCTTACTCTTCCAGCGTGCTGATGTCCCCTTCCGGCTGCCCCAGGGCGCGCGCTTTCAGGACGCGGCGCATAATCTTGCCGCTACGCGTCTTGGGCAGGCTATCCACGAAGGTAATATCCTCCGGTTTGGCGATTGGCCCCATTTCGTGGGCCACATGGCTGCGCAGCTCCTCCGCCAGCTTGTCGCTTTTCTCCTGCCCGGAGCGCAGGATAACGAAGGCGTGGATGGCATGGCCTTTGATCTCGTGCGGCAGGCCAATGGCGGCCGCTTCGGCCACCGCCGAGTGGCTTACCAGGGCGCTCTCCACCTCGGCGGTGCCCAGGCGGTAGCCGCTGACTTTAATCACATCGTCCATGCGGCCAATGATCCAGACATAACCGTCCTTGTCCTTGCGCGCCGAGTCGCCGGTCTGGTACATGTGACCAAACTTGCCCCAGTATTGCTCTTTGTAGCGTTGCGGGTCGCGGTACAGCGTACGCAGCATGCCCGGCCAGGGGTTTTTGATCACCAGATAGCCTTCTTCTCCGGCCGGCACCGGCTGGCCTTCTTCGTTGACCACATCCACGTCCACGCCAAAAAAGGGTTTGGTAGCCGATCCCGGTTTGAGCGGGGTCACCGGCAGAGGCGTGATCATGAAGCCGCCGGTCTCGGTTTGCCACCAGGTATCCATGATCGGGCAGTTTTCCCCACCGATCACACTGTAATACCAGCGCCAGGCTTCCGGGTTGATCGGCTCGCCCACGCTGCCCAGCAGGCGCAAACTGCTCAAGTCGTGACGTTTGGCCCAGGCGTCGCCAAAGCGCATCAGGCCGCGGATGGCAGTAGGGGCAGTGTACAGGATGGAGATGCCGTAGTTTTCCACCATGCGCCACCAGCGGTTTGGGTAAGGATGGTTTGGCGCGCCTTCATACATGAAGCTGGTGGCTCCATTGAGCAGCGGGGCATACACAATATAGCTGTGGCCCGTTATCCAACCGGGATCAGCGGCGCACCACCAGCGATCTTCGTCTTTTATATCGAAGACGTATCTGAGCGTGGTGTAGGTGTACACCATGTAGCCGCCATGAGTGTGCAGGATGCCTTTGGGCCGTCCGGTGGTGCCCGAGGTATAGAGGATGAAGAGCGGATCTTCGGCATCCATCGACTCGGTATGGCAAACCATGCCTGAGATCGGCAGCGCCATAAGCTCGTGGTACCAGTAATCGCGCCCGGCTTCCATGTAGATATCCTGGCCGGTGCGCTTGACCACGATCACGTTCTCAATAGTGGCCTGGCGGGCAATGGCTTCGTCGGCGATATCCTTAAGGCCAACAGTCTTGCCGCGCAGCCAGCCGCCGTCGGCGGTGATCAGCACCCGGCTCTGGGCATCCTGGATGCGCTCGGCCAGCGACTCGACGCTGAAGCCGCCATACACCACGCTGTGGATGGCTCCCACCTTGGCGGTGGCCAGCATGGCAATCACCTGCTCGGGGATGCGCGGCAGGTAGATGGTGACGGTATCGCCTTTGCGCACTCCCATGCTGCGCAAGACATTGGCGAACTTGCAGACCTCCCGATTGAGGGAGAAATAGGAAAAAGTACGCACGTCCCCTGGCTCCCCTTCCCAGATCAACGCCAGTTTGTTCCTGCGCCAGGTTTTCAGGTGCCGGTCGAGGGCGTTGTAGACGATGTTGGTCCTGCCGCCGACGAACCACTTATAGAAAGGCGGATTGGAGTCATCCAGCACCTTATCCCACTTTTCATACCACTCCAACTCCGCGGCGCGCTCCCCCCAGAAGCCTTCGGGGTCTTCTAGAGATTGCCGGTAGAGATTTTCGTACTCTTTGATATGGGCGGATGAAACAACATCGGGGGACGGATAGTAGAACTCGTTATCGGATGCACTAGCTGCCGGCTGCTGCATGGGTACTTCCTCCGTAAGCGAATAAGTTGGCGAGAAAAGGGACCATCCTGGACGGATGTGCCTCGATTCTACGGGCAAGGGGGATGATTGTCAACCCAGACCCGAAATGTCTTTTTTCGTAACGCTTTTCGTAACGATCCCATCACGGTTGATGCATAAAATAACAAGTATATGGTCAGTAACGCCACGTCTTCGACACGTATCAGCGGCCCAATCCTGATATTGGCGCGCCTGGCTTGGGTGGTAATATTTGTTTATTCCATCGGCACACTGGTCATCGGCACGCAGCCGTTCTACCACGATCTGCAAGTGGTGTGCAATGAGTCTCAATCAGACTGCTCGCAGGAAATTGGTCCAACAATCCAGGATTCTCGAGATATCGCAGCCACCGGGCTGTCCTTAAAAAATTTTGCTGGACTCGCCACCGGCTTCAGCCTCGTGCAGACCATCGTCTGGATGGGCGTAGGCGTCATCATTTTCGCCCTGCGGTCCGACGACTGGATGGCGCTGCTGGTATCCGCCATGATGATTCTTTTTGCGGGCGGCTCTCCCGACTCAATTGCGGGAGCGTATCCCCACCTATCCTGGCTGGTCGAGGCTGGTTTTTCGCTGCAAAATATATTCCTTTTTCTGGTAATTGGCCTGTTCCCCAGCGGACGGTTTGCACCGCGCTGGATGCGCTGGTACTGGTGGGCGATGGTCGGGGTGGCTTTACTGGACATGTTCATCCAGGGCTTTTTGCCATCCGAGGTGATAGGAGCGTATTGGGGAATTGTTTGGCTCTCGTTCCTGACCCTGGGACCTTACTCACAGATTTATCGCTATTTTAAAGCCTCCAACCCAGTAGAACGCGCACAAACCAAATGGGTGGTGTATGGCTTTGCACTGTTCGCTGCAGCGGCTATTCTGGGTGTCTTCTTGCAAGAGATCAACCTGCTGCCGGATATTTTCATGGGCAGATTTGTATTCGGCCTGTTCGCGCTGTTCATTCCCCTGGGTTTTGGGATCTCTATCTTGCGCTACCGCCTGTGGGATATCGACGTCCTGATCCGGCGCACGCTGGTGTATTCCGCCCTGACCATCTCCCTGGGCCTGGTTTTCTTCGGCACCATCACCCTGATGCAGAGCCTGTTTTCGGCTGTCAGCGGTCAGCGGTCGGCTGTCGCTACAGTGGTTTCCACGCTGCTCATTGCGGCGCTGTTCTACCCGCTGCGCCGCCGCATCCAGGATGGCATCGACCGGCGCTTCTTCCGTCGCAAATACAACGCCGAACGGATTGTAGAGGCTTTCGGCGCCCGCCTGCGCAATGAAGTCGACCTGGACGATATCAGCCGGCACCTGCTGGAGGCGGTTGCCGAGACGCTGCAGCCCGAGCATGCCAGCTTGTGGATGAGACCGCCAGCCGACCGCCGACAGCCGACCGCTGATAACTGACCGCTGACCGAAAGTAAAACGTGATTGAGAATAATAAACATCAAAAAATGGAGTATACCAATGGCAACTATAAAGACCACACGCATTGATACCAGCGCCAGCGACTCGGCCATTGACGGCCTGGGCGGTGGGCTGCTTGCCGGCCTGGCAATGGGTGTCTTCCTGGCACTGGCTAGCTGGCCGGGCGGGGAAAGCCCTATCGAGTTGTTCAGCCGCTTCGACCTGCAGGCGATGCCTTCCCCATTTGTGGGCGGTCTGATCCACCTGGCGCTTTCCGGCGTTTATGGCATTATTTACGGGATACTGTTCTGGCTGCTGCTGCGCCGCACGCTGGCCGGCCGGCCCACCTGGGCGGGCGCCCTGGCAGGAGCAGTCTACGGCCTGCTGCTGTGGCTGGCCGCCGACCTGGTGCTGCTGCCAACCACCAACTCTGCCCTGCAAACGATACCGGCATGGGCTTTCGCCACAGCGCACTTGCTTTTCGGCGCTTTGCTCGGCGGGTGGGTGCTGCGCAGCACGCTGCGCAGCCAGGCGCATGAAATTCGCTAAAGTATCCAGCCTTTTCCATTTGCGATCCAAAATCCTTGACAAGTAGACCGTCTTAGTCTAGAATCAGAATTTAGGATACCCTAAATTCTGATTTTGATTACTTATGAAAAATAAAGCGACTTTTCTTCTGCTAATACTTATCCTGGTTTTTCTTTCCGCCTGTAGCTCGACAACTGCCCAGGATGATGATCTTTCTCTGCGCCCCATCCGGGCAGTGGCAACCACCGGCATGGTAGCCGATGTGGTCAAGAACGTTGGCGGCAAGCGTGTGGATGTCACCGGCCTGATGGGACCGGGCGTGGATCCGCACCTGTATAAGCCCAGCGAGCGGAGCGTGATCGCTCTGGCGGACGCCGATGTAATCTTCTACAACGGCCTGCACCTGGAAGCCGGCATGGGCAAAGTATTCGAGCGCATGGATGGCGCGGTGCAAACCGTAGCTACCACAGATGGGATCGACCGGGCGAAGCTCTCTTCTCCTCCTGAGTTCCAGGGCAACTACGATCCGCACGTGTGGTTCGATGTCCAGCTGTGGATGGACACAGTCAACAGCGTGCGCGATGCACTTATTGAGATGGACCCTCAGAATGTCCAGACTTACCAGGATAATGCCACCGCCTACCTGGCAGAGCTGGGAGCGCTGGACCAATACATCCACTCACAGGCAGCGAATATCCCTGAGGAGAAGCGGGTGCTGATCACAGCCCACGATGCCTTTAATTACTTCGGGCGGGCCTACGGCTTTGAGGTGCGCGGCCTGCAGGGCATCAGCACCGCCAGCGAAGCCGGCACCGCCGATGTGCAGGCGCTGGCGGATTACATCGTTGAGCGCGGCATCCCGGCCATCTTCGTCGAGTCGTCGGTGCCCACACGCACCATTGAGGCAGTTCAGGCGGCGGTACGAGCAAGAGGTGCCGAAGTGCAGATCGGCGGCCAGCTCTTCTCGGACGCCATGGGCAGCGCCGGCACCCCAGAGGGAAACTATCTTGGTATGGTGCGCCACAACATTGACACGCTGGTCAAAGCCCTGTCCGGCAGTTAAACAACCTGCGAAGAAGGTAATTATTTTATGGAAATGAGCAATACTAACGCAATCGAAGTAACCGACCTGACCGTAGCTTACCAGGACCGGCCGGTGTTATGGGATGTGGATGTTAGCGTGCCACCCGGCATTCTGATGGCCATCATCGGCCCGAATGGCGCCGGAAAGACCACCCTGCTCAAGGCGATCCTGGGGTTGGTGCGGCCGGCAGCCGGGCAGGTATCGATATACGGCAAGCCGTATGCCCAGCAGCGGCAGCTGGTGGGCTATGTGCCTCAGCGCGGCAGCGTAGACTGGGATTTTCCCACCAGCGTGCTGGATGTGGTCATGATGGGACGCTACGGCGCGCTGGGCTGGGTCCGCCGCCCCGGGCGGCAGGAAACCAGCCTGGCGTTAGAGGCGCTGGAAAAGGTGGGCATGCGCAGCTTTGCCGACCGGCAGATCGGCCAGCTCTCTGGCGGTCAGCAGCAGCGGGTTTTCCTGGCACGCGCCCTGGTGCAGGACGCCCA
>Ga0105097_10000285_pt1 | contig 22560 bp, 48 predicted proteins | sample PPLLak12cMay2015_FD_87035 | JGI IMG/M metagenome (GOLD analysis project Ga0105097, IMG submission 87035) | Freshwater sediment microbial communities from Prairie Pothole Lake near Jamestown, North Dakota, USA - PPLs Lake P7 Core (1) Depth... | ecosystem: Environmental > Aquatic > Freshwater >...
TCACCTATACCGTGTCCTGCGTGAAATGCCATAGCAGGATTAGGACAACACACAATAACTGGTGCAGAAAAGTAATCGCATTTTACATTTAGACCTGCTATCTTCATCACACTTTTATTAAGAAACAAATCTACAACTTCATTTCCGAGTAATAAGATCGCTTTCCTGCCTTTTGCCTCCTTGATTACTTCTTCCATACCATTCTGCAAGCATCCTTTATCTTTATTTGGTGTATGCCTCCATAGATTAGTACGTCTAGCAGATTTGAAATCGAATTTTAGATATGCAAGTTCTGAACGTAGCACGTTACCCATGTTACCAACCATAGGGATGCCTTGTTTTAACTCCTCATCACCAGGAAATTCAGCGATGATAAGGACAGGACTTTTAGTTGGCCCATGTGCAATAACAACTTTATCTGTGCCACACACAGGACAGGTAAATTGTTTCTCGAAGAAATCCCAATTATCTGTCATTGTTTTTGTCGTTTATAATCTTAGCAAGAACTAATCCAAATATAATTCCTGCGGCAAACATGTTTATCCATGCAAGACTTCCAGCAAGTGAGTATGCCCAAATATTTGCTCCGAAAAGTATTGCCATTAAAATATAGTACATTTTATATTCTCCATCAATTTACTTGTCATAGTTGCTCTAAATCTTCTCTTTTGATTATCCAATCATTTAGTATTGGATATTGCCAATGTTTAAGGTTACGCTTTTGATTTTTGTTGGTGTCACATAAAGTAACTTCATTCAAAAGCTCTTCGCCAAAGTGCAATAACAATTGTTTTTCTAGTCTGTTAATGTAGATCAATGACAGTTCTGAGTAATGAATACAAGAAGTCATTGACCAAGGATACTCGGATTTTTTGTGGAAATAATCAAAATCAGAACGCAGATATGCAACATATTCACTTGTCCAAGTTTCCCAATCTGATGTACTTCCTTTCAAATCAAACACCACATTACTTTCTTTCAGAGATTGAATAATTTGCTGTGTTCTTTCTGTGTTTCGTAATGCAATGTAGCAGTTTCCATATTCATGTGTTTTATGTAACGGCTGTCCATTGTAGTCAAATCCACAGCATGACCATAAAGGATCACATTCTAACAAAGCAAAAATAGCCACAAGTTTTCTCATTGGAACGTCTATATCATCTTTCAAATTATGTGTTCCATTGACAGAATTAAGTTTCATTTGAAACTTTGCAGTATTCAACAAAATCATGTACTCTTTATAATCTTCATCAGAAATCATTACCGACATTTTATATTCTCCTCAATGCTTTTCAGACCATCTTGACCCAATTGCTATGTCTGCATTAAACTTTATGCCAGGACACATCTGCTCTGCTACATCAATCATGGTTTTCTTTAGAACAGTAGAAACTTCTTGTGCTATCTTAGTTGGAACATCCAATATCAGTTCATCGTGAATTGGGGCGCAGATACCAAAAGGAACATCAAATCCCCAAGAATGTGTGTACCATTCTTCATGTAATCTACCCATTGCCATTTTCATCATATCTGCGGCAGTACCTTGGATAGGTGAGTTGAGAACATTACGTTTAGATTGCTCAGAGTATGGATTTATCCAACATTTTCTTCCAGGCACAGTAGTTACATATTTCTTGTTCTTCTGTTGTTTCTCCATCCAAGATGCTACACCAGGAAACAATCTAAATGATTCAGTTAGCAACTTCTCTGCTGTCTCTACATCAATTCCTTCTCTCTTAGCAAGACCATACTTAGATAAACCATACGTCATACCAAGGATAAGAGATTTCATCTGCGCTCTACGAGGATCACCTTTCTTTATATCTTCATGGAATATTTCTTTTGCCATATAAATATAAATATCTTCGCCACGATTGAACACTTCCATAAATTTCTTATCTTGTGACAGGAACGCAGTAACTCTAGGTTCTTGTGCAGAGTAGTCAGCGATAACTAAAGAGTTTCCAGGTCTTGCAATAAAACACTCCCTAAATTCGGGTGTTTCTCTTACTGGTACGTTTTGAAGATTGGGAGATGAAGATGCCATACGTCCTGTCTCTGCTCTATTTATATCAAACTCAGAATAAACTACAGGCACACCATCTTCGTATTCAATGTAGTTATCTACCCAATCCTTGCCATAAGTAGAAGCACGTTTGCCATACATTCTACTTTCTAAGATCATCTGTGCCATAGCAGTAGCATCAACACGCTTATTCTTTCTAATTACATCCTGTAAATGTTCTTCATCACTACTTTCTAATACAATCTTATGTTCAGCAAACCACTTTTTTACTTGTGTGTGAGAGCGAGGATTGAAAGGCAACTGCTCATCTATCTCAACTTGTCGTTGTCTATTCTTTTCAGCAAGAGCAACCCACCTATCTACATCTACAGCAAATCCTTTGAAGTCCAGTACAGCCCATAAAGCAGGTAAATCAATGTGTTTCCATACATCAAAAGATTTATCATCAATAACTTTCTTCTGTTCTTTGGCAACTTGCAGAGTGTAGTAACTATCTAAACAAGCATACTGTATCTGCTCAGGTGACATCTCAGTAGCAGTTTCAAAGGATTTCTGTAAAGATTTATCTACTTCTATATCAAGATAGCGTCTGATTTGATCTGCAATAGAGAACCCATCGTAGTAACCATTCCACATAATACGCTCAATGTACATCGTATCCCACAGTTTCTTTCTTGGTGGAATGTTAGTCCATCTACGCAGATGAGTAATGTCGAAGTCACTCTTCTGCGCTACCCATACGCAGTCCTCGATTGCATCAAACGAATGGTGAAGTCTTTGATCTATGGTGTCAATGTAATATACATCTTCTCCTGTACATATTGTAAGACAACCAAACTTACCAGAAGTAGGACGGTGCATCTGCTTGGTGTTGAGAGAAAAAATTTCTGTGTCAAATGAAACCCAAGTATTCTTAGGTTGTTTAGGTGGAACACCATATACTATATTCATTCTATAATCTTACTCCAATACTATTAGATAGAGATTAGTATGCGATTAGAGATTGGCGACAGATTGTTTCCACAATTCTTCGTCTTTTTCTATGCCAACAAAGTTTCTGCCTAATCTCTTAGCACATTGAGATACAACACCAGAACCAGAGAAAGGATCAAGTATCAAATCCCCTTCTTTGGAGTGGTTCAGGATAAGTCTTTCAATCATTGATGGAGGTTTCCTGAAAGAGTGGTATCGGATGTCATCTACCAAATCTTTAAATACATTTGTGTATTGTGACCAATGCCTACCAGTATTCCACTCTCCTCTACCATATACAAATATCATCTCAACAAACCTGCTGTAAGACTTAGATGTATTCTTAGTAGAGATTGGTTTTATCCAGAACAAGTATTGGTCAGCAGGTCGTATCCATTGGTTCTCTGGAGGTGAAAATACTATAATCCATCCTTTACTAATTCGTTGTAACTGTTGATGAATAACTACCTTTCTATAATCATCAAAATCGTATGGTGGATCAGTAATAACTAAATCTACTGATTTATCATCAAACTTAGTTAGTAATTCAAAACTATCCCCATTAAGTATTTTATTTATTTCCATATTATGCTTCCTTCTTTAGACTAAACCACTTAGACTTCTCTCCATACCAACCTTTACTACCTTTGAAACCTGTCATAATAGCACCAGGAGAGTCATCAGGATGTTTCTTGAAGCCGCCTCTTACTTTCCATGCAATAATATAAGCAGCATTTTCTACTACAGGTAATACTTGTGCATCTTTCTCATCATAGAAATCGTTCGTAGGATTGTAGAGCATAAGTATCATCCAACCAAGTATTTCAGCAAGTGATGTATAACGAATGTGAAATGGTCTAGGTATGCCTCCTGAATAGTTTCTATTTAGTTGAGACAATAATACAATCGGGCATCGTAACTGTTTTGATCCAATCGCAAGAGTGCGATAAATCTCTCCCATACTGCTCTCTGAAATCTCACCACGAACCATGTAATCAGCAAAATCTATAATCATCAGACCTAGATTATCTATTTGTGAAGCATCAGATACAATCTCGGAGGCTGTCATCGGATTTTCATTTATTCTTATTCTTGATTCTTCTTCGAGTGTTAGTGTATCTACTTCTCTAAACCGCTTTGCAACCTCCTCCAATATCATTTCTAGGGAGTACACGCCTACCATTTTATCTGTGTGCTTTTTAGCAAACTTATTAGCTAACTTTGCCATAAACGATGACTTACCAACACCAGGATTACCACCAACAACAATTAATCCAACAGCAGGAAACCCACCTAAATGCTCATCTAATACATCCCATCCTGTCTCTATAAATGGTACATCCATACTTTTTATTTCAGATAATGGCATACCAGTAGATTTACCGCTAGAAAATTGATTAACTAAATAATGGAGCTTTGCAATATCAGGTTCATCGCCTTGTGACATCTTCTTAGCATATTTTTCTAATTGTTGTCCTGTACTATACAATAAATGGGATTGTTCTAAGATTTGCAACCAGTTTGCATTACCTAAACCATTTACAGATTTCTCTGCTTCTAAACATGCCTGTACTGGTGATAAACCTATCTTTTCTATCAGGTTCTCAGGCTCAATGTTACCTGCTTTCAGTTCTTTTATAATCTCATCGTATGGTGACATAAATATTTCTGGTCTAAGGCAGGTAAGCGAAATCCTACCTTTCAACGCCAAACCTGTTACGATTTCGCTTGCATCAGATAGCCTCATATGGAAAAATCCTTCAACCCAAAATACTTGGGATTAGTTGTCTAGTCGAATTAAATATTCCAGAAATATCTTTTGTACCATCAGGATAATTAATTTTCTTTACTTCACCCCTCCAACCTAGATGCTTTGCAATGTTCATAGCATCAGGAATTTCACCTTCATCCGGTATGATAATTATTTTCTTTCGCAACCAATCTAAAGCACTAGGATCAATCCTCTTACCTGTTGTTGTACTCATAGCAGGATAACCCATAATAACTAAGGACAAAGCATCCAGTATGCCAAAAGTAAGATAAACAGTAGATGCCGTGTCAATAAGTTTCCAGTCAGGAATATAGAGTAAATTCGGGTCTTGGTCTTTAGGGAGTACATACTTGCTCTTAGATGTATTAGTATCAGCGTTTGCCCTTGCTACAGCGCCGATTATGGCATTATCCTGGTCTGTAATAGGGAATGTGTACCAATCATCTCTATAACCAATGCCATACTGCTCAGGATGTGCTATACCTCGTTTGTGAAGGTATTGTGCTAACGATGGTTGATTAGTCATCAAATTGTGTGACTTTCTACATACTTCTGATACTGTATCATTACGCAACCAACGCGAAAAAGGATTAGTAAAATCTTGTTTTGTGTTCGTCCTCAATAACATTGTGTTACTGAGTTTATTCAGCAGGTCTTGTGTCTTACCAAATGCTCCACAAGATAAGCATCGGTAAGTATCGGGATAGACCATTAATGACGGTCTACTATCTTCGTGAAAGACACAAATACTCGCGAGATAAGACCCATAATGCTTGCAATCTAGTTTCTCGCTTAGTTGATCTAGTATGTCATTCATTGCCATTTAATTCATCGAGTTCAGCATACATATCCCAAATATGTTCGTTTATAATTTCGCATTCTTTTTCATCATCCCAATGTGTGTAAGGATTGTCACCTACTGACATATGATATATGCCGATAGCAGGAGCATCTGTATAAAAATCTGCTTTCGCTATTGTCATAGCAATATCATTCCAATGATTTACTCGATCTGGATATATTTTCAGATATTCAACTTGAAATTTAGTAATATCATCAATTGCTCGTTGAAAGTCTCGTTTTACGATGCACATTCTATCAAAAGTCATCATTAGTACAGCACGTTCGTATTCAGGTAATGTTGTGTCTTTCCATAAATCCCACAAATTTTGTGATTTTTTATCGTTATGTAACCAAGCAAACTCATCACCAAAGTATTTATTACAAAGTGCGCTCCAAACAAATGCCGCTGCTCCATGAGCGTTTTTATATTCTTCATAATAAATGACTTCTTTTTTAGGATATATAAGTAAAAACGATGTATAACTCATTGTATATTCTCCATTTCTCTCTGAAATTCGGTGAAAGTAATTGTATCTCTATCTGCTAAATCACACAATAAAACGCTCGTTCTGTTTTCTAGTTTCTTTAGTGCCTCAAATACAGCGACACCATTATCTACTGAGTATTGAGCAACTTGGATTATGTCAAAGTCCTCCATTCCATCTACTCGATGTATATCCCAATAATCCCCATATAATGCCTCAAAGAACTTACAAAACTGTATAGCATCGTCTAACGTTTCAATAGCTTGAGGCATAATCTCTCTGTGACCAAATATGCTATAAATCTTTATTCTTCTATCGTTGTATTTAGCATTAGCAAACGCAATCGCAAGATGTTTAGTAATTTTATTGGCTGTCTTTTTTACACTAACTCCATACGTCATATCTTTTATGTCGATTGTAGGATAATCCATATTCTCGCTTCCCTAACAATGTATTTACCAATAAGACTAGCACCCTCAGAGAGACTCGAACTCTCATGTATCCAATTACCCTTTCATCTGTTTAGAGGACAGAGGGGATATGAGGGTAGTAAGGCAGTATCTTTTATCTTAGTTTCAAGTCTCCTTTCGCTCAAATTTGTTCTCTAATTTCTCACCGCAAAACGGGCAGTACGCAGCCAATAACTTAGCTGGCTTTTGGCGATTTCCGATATCGCGTTTCTCGGTAGCGATAAGAACGGCAGACTCCCATTCTTCTCCATGTTGATAAATCGCTACAGATATTTTGGTGTTATGCCCCATTTCGATATATTTATCATCAATTAACTTAATACAATCGCACATAATGTTCTCCTTATATAAACTGTTCGCTTAGAAACTCTCTCCAATTGCCGCCATTACTTTCAACTTCATCTTGGGCGCATTGTTCACACCACTCACCCTCAATAAGACTTAGATAAAAGTGTACACCTAACCAATTCTTATTGTGCCGACAGGATACACATTTACCACTATGCCTACGGTGAGGGAATGAGTAGGCAGAACATCTACAAGTTACCTGAACACGCTTAGTCTGCCTACTCATCACATTCACCTAAAATGGAGCATCTTCAATATCAGGAGCAAAAGAACTTTCAGTCTCTTTTGCGTCATCTTCTTCGTCATCATACTCAGAGAAGATAGAAGTAATCCACCCATCCTTTACTAAAACTTGGAAAGTCTTGTTAGCGTTCAAAACACGCTTCTGTAAAAGAGGGAGGATGTTTGCCTTGAAAGGCATTGGCCCTTTTTCAGTAACACCAGTTGCCTCAAGAAACTCTAACAGCATGTTAGTGTACTTGCTCTGCGGATGACTGATTGCTACGATTGGTTGTTCTTTTCCATTGACCTCCGCTACATCTTCATCAAAATGGTATCGCAGGTTGAGCAATAATGTTGCACCTTTAAATTCGTCCGGTTTCAGAATATCCAGAAGAACATTAAAGTGCTGATAGACATACGCCTTTCCATCATAGACCGATTCTTTAGTCTTTGGAGTAGGTTCTTCTCCTTTTGGAGCAGGAAACTCAGCTACTTTGACAGTAAACATACCTTTAGATGGTGATGCAGAAAGAATTTCATCTTCATCAGATGACATTCGCACATACCATCGACCAGACTTTAGATATACAGGGAATTGGGATACTACAAACTTCTTTCCTTCCTCCTCTTCTCCATTCTCTAGTTTCTTGACAAAAGTTACCTTGCATTTACTTCCATCGGGATTGAACCCGACCTTAGCAATGCCGCGTGTGCCGCCAAAAGATGAACTATCTTGTTTTTTCATCGGAAACTTGTAACTCATTTTCTATGTCCTTTGCTAAATCTAGTAAGTATTGGTTAAGTAGTGTGTAATCGAGTAGTTTAATAGGCATTTGAAAGTGTTTACTTGTTTGTAATTTTCCAGTTCTCCATCTTTCTCCATTAGGGATAACTTTGACAATGATAGTTATTTCAATTTCGTCATTTATTTCCATTCATCATCCTCATCTTCTACAGCTTCAAACTCATCACTTCCCGTTTCTACCCCAAAAACCTCGCCTCCTTCAAATTCATCCTCTGTATCAGGATTGAAGTCTGTACTCTTGAGAGGCACATCCGGTAATACACTCTCTAACTGATCCATTACATAACGCATACCAAGAGGCGTTAGCATGGGTTTGACAGTGTTAGCATACAAACTTTCTGCAAGAACCTTATCAGCATTTACAATATAATCAGCTTTGATTGGCAGTTTGACAACAATTACAGTCTGGTATGGAGTAAGTACAATGCTGTTCTGTTTGTATGCCCTATGATCGGGCATGAAACTGTTCCAAGTTAGTAGTATGTCTACAGTAGGCTCAGTCATTAGCAACCTCTACCATAATATCGTCAATAGTAATGGGATTATCTCGTAACCATTGTAAATCTTCTTCTGTTGGTTCCTGGTCATCAGCGTTTGCCTCGTTTGGTACATATTCACCAGTCCACACATAACCGTCAGTCAGATACAATTCGATAGTAGGGAAACTGGTAGTAACATAACGAGGCAATCCAAAAGCCAATGTAACAATGTCATCCACTTTAATACAATCGGTGAACAGTTCTGGTACTGCATACCACGTTTCAGCAGGCCATTCTTTCTGCCAATCATCTAATTTACGATCTTCGATTGGAGCAGGCGATAGCAGATAAAACTCTTTATTTGAAACGGTTGTTAGTTTTCCGTAGAATTGAGCGGGTCGGTACACTTTCTCGTTCATAATTATTTTCTCCTATATTCAATAGTATCATACGAAGGTTAGAGCAGGATTAGAGTTGGGTAAGTAAAGCATCCCAAAACATTTTGCGAATGTCATGGATTTTTCTTGATTGATAAGCAGTTGAACACTCGTGGTACGATGGGAGCATAGCATCCAAAGCACGACCAAAAGCAACTTTCTTGCCTTTCTTATCATCTGGTACATCGCCCCAATTATATACAGCACAACCGGAAAAGATAAGTTTTGTGTGTGGTTTACGAATAACGCAGAAGGTCAAATATTCTCCTAAACCATCGCCAACTTTAAGGCCAAAATCACTCCATGTGGCATCAAAACTTGCTTCCCATCCATCGAACAGTTTATAGCAATTCTTCATTTTATATTCTCCCAATCAAAACTAATGCTCCGATTAACCAGATAGCCAGGATGCCTATTGCAGTAAGAAGTGTCATCCAATCTACATTATTCTCATTCATTCTATAGTCTCCTTACTTTTATGATAACACCGCGTTATTAATGTGCCATGAAACTACGATTAGAGTTTACTGGTATCCTCTGTTTGTAAGATGATGAAATGCCATGTGTACCTAGCACAATTATAGCAATATTTGAATGTCATTTGCACGTTCTCCACATACGTTATACTCGAACCAATAGTCGTTATAATCTTCTTTTTCCCACATTTGCAAGTCTGTGGCCTCTTGTGCCATACAAGTTTCCCAATCATCAGAAGGATTATCCATTGCAGGCTCCGTATTACCGTCTGCTAACCATGCCATATAATCCTCATATTGATCGAACCAATCATCATTCATTTGTATTGATCCTTTTATTCCATTTGCGGATTGCGGCTTTTTCTGTGTAAGCGAGTGGCCCTCTAGTACGACAGTTCCAGCACATTACCCAGTAATATTCTTTAGGTTTTGCACCTGATCCTGTTGCATGTTCTATGTGAATTAGCGGATATTCATCATCAGAATGTTCTGTGCCGCAGAATGGGCAAGGCTTTAGTTTATTCACTTAATGACTTCCAATTAATAGATTGATGCTTAACCCAAAACTTACTAATGCCATATACGCTTATTTGATAGGCGTATCCTACTCCAGCATATAACCATGTTTTGTTTCCAGTTAATTTAACCCTTCGATTCAGAACAGAATCAGGGATATTATCATCCTGAGCAAAAGAGTTTAGTAATACAGATTTCCCATTTAAATCTTCATCGAATTTAATGGGATTGCCAGTTAATTGAATGTTGTTTGTTTGCATTGTATAATCTCCTTCTATATATAATTATAAATCGTTTGCATGAATAGAGAATGAAAATACCCTAACAGATAGGTTAGGGTATTTGCAAGAGATAACGCGGTGTTATTCTGTCTCAATAAGCACTCCATTTCTCATAGCATCATTATCGAAAAAGTAGTGATTGATTGGATCGAGTAGACTATTAACGTCCATTCCTTCGACTTTTGTAATACGTTTACCCTTGTAAAACCACGTTACCGTATAGTATGTACCTCCTGAGAAGATAGATTTTAAGTTGTCATCTTTATCCAGACACTTTGCAACTTGGCGAATTGTGCCAATATAGCAAGGTTTATTTGCATTTTCTATGTACCAATGACCGCGCTCATCATTTGCAACTGATGTACTGTAATTTGCACCGATAGAACGCGTTCTAAGATTGATTTTCGTTTGCATGACATACTCCTTATCGTTTGCAGGTGTTCAAGATTTGCAGTTATCGCATAGAGGAAAAGACAATTTTATACGCCTCTTTGAGAGATAACCCCATAGCTTGATTCTTCTCGTTTGCTATCTGTTCAGCTAAGTTAAAATCCTTTCCCCATGTCCAAGTAGTTTTATAGTATCCTGATTCACCTTCTACGGCTATACAGGGGATATAATTGCCTTGTTCATCTGTTATAGCCTGATTGACAAAATATGCTTTTCTCGGTTCCATTGTATACCTTCCTTTCATACTGTAATTATCCCATAGCAGGTTAAATAGAACATGAGATTAAACTATAGAACGGGTTAATAAATAAAAAATCCCCTCTAGCCTGGAGGGGATTATATTCAATTGTCCTTAGCAGTTATGTATTTAATCCATTATCCCATCCATGACTGCTTAAGAGCATATCCACCATCATTATCCCATCCTGATTTATCGCCATTCCTACCATAGAATTGCACACCCTTGGATTGTAAAAGGTTGGCATGTTCTTTAGTTCCTGGTCTAATCCCTTCTGGATATAGTCCGCATGGTTGACTTGTAATTCCGAATCCATTAGGGAATAGAGTATAGGAAAGGTTATACACTAAGTGAAACCCCATATCCATTCCGCAGCCGCTAGCCTTGCAGCCCTCATGCCGATAATCATATCCCTCTAACAGGTCAGCGGCATAACTGCTTATTCGGCGGGGGGAATTATCAACCATGATATACAGGTCAATCACACGGTACATACCTGAGCGGGAAACGTGCTTAAGGATTGTATAAACTGTATCCCCTGGTTTAATCAATTCTCGCAGATAGTCAATTGATTCTTGGCGTTCGCGTTCTTTTTTAGTTGACATTGTATATTATCCTTTCTTAACTGTTATGATGTACTCAGAAAAATTGTAGTATGGATCAGGTTTACACTCAACTTTGACTAGTTTATACTCAAGATGAATTATTAACCAGTCAAAAATAGATAGTATCCCATATGATGAATAGATTTCATCTTGACCGTCAGAAATGATGTATATATCATTATCTAACATTTTATCCCCTCCGATATAGTTCTTTATTCTCTATTTGTTCACATGGGCCGCCAAGGTCTGCAATAAGCCAAAATACAAGACCTATACAAATAATTAAACCTATTGCAATAATTAAACCGTATAGCATGTTAGTTTATCCTTTCCTATTATCATAATCGTACACGATTGAACTTAATTCTTCACAATCCCACGATTCGGAAAATGCTATTTGTTCTGGAGTATAGTTATCAAAATATTCTGCGTCTGTATCCCCATCTTTAAGGGTTAAAAATCCCATAAGTGACATTGCAGACTGTTTGCCAACAGGATTATAAAAGCCTGGACAATGAAAATCGTTTCCAGTAAATAACACCGCGTTATTCTGTCTGAAGGTGTAATTTATCTGGTATTTACCGTCTCTATCCCTAAACATATTACAGGATAGTTTAAGGGAATATTTATTACCGCTTGCACAGGTGAAATAGTACCGTCTGATTTTATTCATTTAACTACCTCTATATAATTCTGATATGCAAACCATAAAGCCGCCATGTAACCAGAATAAAAATCATGTTCAAATTGGTAGTTTAAACTTACCTCACTAAGGTTAGATAATTTTTCCTTAATTATTTTTATCTCATTCTTTAAAAATTGGATGTACTCTTGTTCTGTCATCTGATTAACTCCTCTTGTATATATTGATTATCGCATACCAGAATTAAAAACTGGTTAAAGGATAATTAGAGAAAAGATTAGCATTTGCAGAAGATTTTATTTTAGACATTTGCAATTTGCAATAATTAGGATTTGCAGGATTGCGAGATTGTAACGCGGTGTTATTTATAAATGGATAATAGCTATTTTCTATTTTGTGTGTGCTTGCGTGTTCTGTCATCTGGTATCCTGTCATCTGGTATCCTATCAAGTGACAAATAAAAAGCGTATAGGGTGAAAATAACCTATACGCTTAGATTGATTCGGTCTCTTTTTTTGACAGGTAGACTACCTGTTTATATTTGATCTAACCATGCTATAGTATCCTTTAATTCTTTATATGTTAGCTTGTCTGATAAAAATGCTCTTATGACGGTCAACAGGATTAGGTATTTAATCCTCATCATTGCAAGCATTCTACATCATAGCAAGGGCCGACAATTTCTATATAATCTGCACCAGCTTTAACATGATTGCGAAAGTCATAATACCAATACTTTCGCAACTCAGTTATAAAATGCTCTTCAATATCACTGAATAACATTTTAGCGAACTCAAGAGATTCTCGGATAGTGTAGCATACCTGATTATTGTCTGGTATACAACCAATTGAACCATTCATTACATGGTAGTGCTTTTTTCTCATTGTATAGTATCCTTATATCTTAGTTCTGATTAGTTATTCCAATTAGTGACAATTTGATCTATGTCAATATAACCAGACACAGCAGATTCAGCCTCCCAATAGATATTACATTTTTCCATAACAGAATACATCATAGAACGTAGAGTGTCATCATCCGGTATACTGTCATCATCATAAATACCGGATTTAATCAATTGGTGGGATAAATCGGATTTTATATAGCTATCCCATTCTTCGGATTCCATTTCTAATTCCAGTTGTGAGATATACTCATCATCAAACGCGGGATAATTATCTAATCCGTTAATCTCATCAAGTAAACTATCCCATAAGTATTGTATATTCTCATCATCTGAATGAAAGTCTACTAATCGCACAATTCCCCGCGTACCATATCCGCCATAAACCTCCCATATTGCAATTGACAGTAATTTATCATAGTTGGCTAGAACATAATCACAATTTGCGCGTTCTACCACACAGCCGGAATAATCAGAATATACACTATAGGGAATCTCGATTAAATCCCCTTTGGTATCTTCAACTAGACTACCATAATACAATCGTGATAATTCTGATTTATCTGTGTCTTGATAGCTTGATTCATAGGTTAATCTTCTGGTATCCATTGTCTTATTATCCTTTTCTGTCTGATACTATGGACGTTTATTCATTAATCCGTTAACTAATCCATAAAATGCAAGGATTAGTAAGCCAGCATATGCGATATTGATTAGAGGGATTCCGAGTGTTTCCATGTTTTATCCTTTATAGTTTAGTAATTATGATAGTTGAATCTTGTAAGAATCTAGTTACATAATTAGGTGAAAAGCTTAATCGTGCAAGCCTATATAAACTGCTATGCGTTATTGGCTTAGTGTAGGGTGAGTATGTTTTATCCTTATCAGATTTAAACCAATATGGATATTTTCCTACACTAAAATACAATTGATGATTTTTATGTTCTGAATTATCTATCATGGTATCCTCTTGTATTCTGTTTGAACTAATCTAGGGTGATAATAATTAAGTTTACTTAATAGTTAAGGTGAGTTAATAGTTAAGTAAGCTTAACTAATTATCAATTAGGATTGTGGCATTCGACTTGATTATCAAGTGCTGGGATCGAATATAAACTGCAATAGGATACAATCTTATCCCATTGATTGTCACTATACATCGTATACCAGCATTGTTTGATTCCAGACCAGCATTGAATCTCGTATAGTGCTAATCGATTCAAATGGATATGCTTTACTACACGGTAGATTTTAGGGTTGCCATTAATCCAAGTTATTGTGTCCATTGTCAATTATCCTTTATTCTTTGGTCTGGTTAATGATTAGGATAGTACTTATCATGTAGCATAATTAATACCATTGTCAATGTCAATACAATCATAATTAATTCTAAAATTGTCATTTTATATGTCCTTATATGTGGATAATTCTATTTTAATATCCCACAAATTTATGTAGGATAAAATATTGTTATAGTTATTAGTTTGAATTAAGACAATCCAACAGTTATTTATATCATCCCATTGTTTTAACTCATATCCGCATATTCTCGATTTATATTTAAGAGTGATTAATTGTGTCATCCTATATTATCCTTTATTCTTTAATCTAGTTGATTAGGATTGAATGGCATCCAGTATTATCTTTTCTAAGGTAAGATAATGTTTAGCATCATCACTAATCCAAGTAGGATATTTAGTTACAATAACCTCACCTGAAGAATTAATGATCTTTATACAGGATACATCTAATAACGCGTTAGTTAGAAAATGGTATCCCGTTTTGTGTCCTGATTCAGATATTGTAGTAAACGGTTTATTAGCATCCTTGTTATCGGGAATTCCAAATTTACCTTTCATTGTACCCTCCAGTACTTAGCTTGTTTGTTCTAATTATCCTAGTTATGACAGGATTATAAATGAAGCGACAAATAGTGTACAAGGTTTATATGAGAAACATAAGAACACTCTAATCTGCTTTAATATATTAGCACATTACATTAAATCTACTCATCTTTCTCATATAGCACTAATACCACGTTAATCTATCTAACCTGGCACTCATACTTCTCACTCTATTCTTATGTTCTACTCACAGAACTCTAATCAAACTCTAATCTATCGAACCCATATTTAGCTGTTTTCGTGTCATCTCATGCAGTACTCATAGTCCTTTAATGTAAATAAACACACCTCCATTTTAATGTTCTTATAATCCTTTAATGAGACAAATCGGACGGGAACGCTCCAATTCAGGCCAAGCCCACGCGCCAATACTTCTGATTATTTTTTACTAAATTCTCGAAACTAACGTTAGAACATTTATTCTATCTATTGTCTTGTTTATTCCACCACTCATAATAACTCTCTCTGCTCATAGGATTAGTCATCCAGCTATTATCAGGGATTGGAATATTTAGACAATCTTTTACTGGCATAGGAAATGGAAACATCTTTGCTGAAAGTTTACCTGCTTTAGTAATCCAGCGAACATACTTTCTTATTAGTATTTCGTTAGCAACTTCTAGCGTAGTTCTGCTGTCTTGTTCTACATATTCCAATACTTTATCAAACTCTTTATTAGCCCACATAATAGGCGCTAAATCTCCATGCATACCTTCTGTCTTTCCTGGTAGACCAAGACCTTTTGCTACTTTATCTAGTCCTACAGGAAATCCATAATAGCAGAAGAATTGGAACATTAGATCGTAATGGTTTTCTGAAAGAGTTTTACAAAGTTCGTGTTCGTTGCTTTCTTCTGCTAATACATCAAAATCGAATTGTAATCCATTCCAGGTTACTAAAGCATAACCTTCCTGAACCTTAGTACTTAGAAACTCAACCATAGATTTAACTTCTTCTACAGACATACTAGGTTGAATTTCTCCGTCATTAGTGCCATACCAATTCTGAACAAAATCATCTGATACAGCAGAGGCACAACTAATTCTTAATGGCCTAATTTGTTTCCATTCAATGCCTTCTGGAATTTCTTTCGTAATCTCAATGTCAAACCCAATAAACTTCATGCCATTCTCCTTTTATATTACCTGCTCCAAAAGTCTCTTCTGTAATCCAGGTAAAATAATATTCCTGTTAGTATTGCCAGAATAACTATAAATATCTCTATAGCACTCATTGTTCCCCCAATCTGTTAGCATACTCATTCAATGCTGATCCTAAGTCATTCTTCTTTCTATCTGCTTCATACACAACAACAATCATAGTTAAAGTTATGCTGACAATGTATGGCGATAAAACCCACCACCAGTTCCAATCTATTACTTCACATAACTTCAATCCAATAAACAACAGCGTAAGCCATTTAGCAAAATTCATATCTTTCATTCTATATTCCACCAATCTCTTCGTTCTGATTTTTATATACCTTATCTTTTACTTTCCACTTATGTAATTCATCTGACCATTCCCAAGAGATATAAATAAGACCTTTTCTATATACCTCTTCTTGTATCCATTCAGCTACTTCTGGTGGTAATGGAAGTCCACCTATATCTTCGGTTTCTTCTGGTAACACGATGTTATCTTCTGTCATAATTCTTCCCACAAAGGTACTACTTCTGCTTTCATCTCTGTAATAATATCCTGAATAATATGCGTTAGAGCAGATAATACCTCTAACCTGTTCATTCCTACAGATATAGCGTTTATCTGTTCTTCCAGGCTCTCGATACGCCTTGCTTGTAATCCATATTCCTTACTAAGTGTTTTTGTCATCCTAAACTCCACATCAACTTTATCAAGATAACTAACAACACAACTAACTGACACACACCTAAAAATACTAGAAAGTACAACAAAAAGTTTTTCATCCTAATCCCACAACTTTCCTTGCATATCTGTTACATAATTATCTACTCGATAACTCAATTCTTCTCTTAGCATATCTAAGTAGTAGAGTACATCTGCTAAATCTTTGTTGCCAATATCTACAGGACTGGTATGTACATCATTAGCAAACGATAATTTCTTCCTCAACTTCTCCGTAAGTTCATCTAATCTCTTAGCTTCTTTCTTGTTTACGTTCACGAGTTCCTCCAACTTGCTAGAACATTAGCCGCCATCATCGCTAATCCTAAAGCAACTATCCAAAGTAAATATTCGTACATGCTATATTCTCCCTGTTTTATATAAATTTAGTTAATACCCATCCAATAAATAAGAAGATGGCTGGAATAAGAAATATATCTGCAAATATGGCAGCAACTAATTCAGATGTTTCTTCATACTTCTTTTCGTTCTTGACTAGTGATTTCCTATTAATTAAAATGCCGACTACTAAAACCAACCCAATAGCATATGGAATAGACAGTGATGGAACAAGAAATAGAGGAACAACAAACCACTCCCACAAAACTGTTAGTACATACCCATTAGTAATTGAAGATAGAGTAGGAACAATAAAAATCAAAACAATAAGCAAAAAACAAGTAAGAGTTTTATCTTCGTCTTTTTTATACATCTTATATTCTCCTTGCCTATATCCTACCATAAATCAAGACCATTATAGACAACTCTAATCTAATCCTAATCTTTTGGTGCTACAATTACAGAATGGAAAAAGGCGTAAGAATACAAACTCTTATTGGCTATAACGGTCTGTTTGTTATGACTAGACCTGTTCAGATGTTTCCTTGGGGTGATTACTATTTAGACCTGAAAGAAATAGCAGAACAGACCAGTCTGACTAGACACGAAATCCTACAACGACTTCCCGCTATATGGGAGAAAGATAACGCGATGTTATGAAGAAAACAGAGAAACTAATCTTTTTTGCTTTGTTTGTTATCCTGGCCGCAATTTGGTTACTGCTGCTGTGGCCTACACCTAATCCTCCAACACAGCCAACACCAATACTTAGTTACACAAGTACCAGCATTGTAACTAATACCGTCACGCCTACACAGACACATAACCCAACATCTACTGCTACTGCGATAATTAGTCCTACACTAACCATTGCAACAATTAGCCCAACAAGTACAATTACTGCAACAGAAACAATAGTACCACCTGTAGTACCAACCTATACAATTATGTATAGGATATTCAAACAATGTGATCCTAAATATCAATGGGAAGTTTGTTACTTGAAGTGCTGTGAGTAAAAACCAATCTACCCCTACTAGGGTATAGGGGTAGAAGGAATAGATGGTACTTGTTCTATAACAATTATTAACGTCAAGTTTAAGGTGCAGTAGATAGGTCTTGGAGTTTCCTGTACTTTCACCGACTATGCCATAAGACCTACATTACAGCATAACCTGTTTATCTCACAGATACATCCTACTGGACGTTCATCCGTGTAGTGTAGTTCGGCGGGTAGGAATTGAACCTACTGTTCCATGATGGGAGTGCATAAAGAGGGGATTACCCCCGGCTACCGGTCGCCACCAATGCGTGTGCGCCGTCACGCCGCCGCCGAATGTCTTACTAAACTAAGGGAATAATCCAGGCAATCGTAACGAATACTAGTCCGAGTGCCACAAGATTAACTCGCGGACTTACTGCTACTCCAAATGCCGCAAGAACGAAACAAATCAAAGCTAAGATAAGTAATACTAAAATAATCATGGAAACCTCCTTTCTATGGAACTGGCGTTCCTTGTGCAATTGCTGTAAGTTGAGCGTGAAGTATCTTTGCTCCTGCAATTGCTGTTTCTTCTGCTTGTTGTGTTTCTGTAAGATGAATAGTGTCCTGCCTGATCTCTATGTAGTAAGAGAAAGAAAACATAAAAATCAAAAGGATTACAATAAGCAGATACACAAAGATAATTTTATTTTTCATTACATTCCTTGTTCAAGACAGAAATCATTTCTCTTAGATGATTGTTTCTGTCTCTAAAGTAAGATAACTGTCCACGAAGCAAAACAATTTCATTCCACAAAGTAACCTCGAAGTTGGATGCTGGAATACCGGCTCCGCTTTTACTAAGTATAATCCAGCAGTTCTTATCGTTGTCAAAACATAACTCTAATTCTAACGCTTTTTCCTTAGTTTTTCTAGTCATAACTTAGATAATATACATAATTGGTAGATTATTGGATATATAACTCATTTTATACCTCTTCCATCCATTGTCCACTCTCATTCTGCCAAATAGACCATCCACGACTATGTTTAGCCCATTCACTAGTAATCTTGCGTTCTGTTACTGTAACTATGTCTCCATTACTCAAAAAACCAACACTAGGATACTGCGCTCCAGGGCCAGTTCTAATATTTAGAGTTCCTAATGCTTTTGCTTGAATAGAAGTAGTTGGAGGAGGTGGAGTAGTTCCATCATACAAAAATCGAACATTCTTATCCACACTTTTAGACAAGACACCATATTTCTTGCCCTCAAGATTACCGTCAGCACTATACTGGTACTCTAGTTGAGAAAGTTTCTTTCCTTTCCAATCAGCAGGGAGAGCGGGTGGAACTGTATAATCTCCGGTATAGTGGGCAACATGAAGATTATATCCATTACCTGTTCCTCGAAGTGTAAAACTATCCCACCAATTTCCTCTGGTGTACACAACAGGATTTAGGTATCTCTCTTTCATCCTGTTTAGGTGGTCACTAATTCTAGGAGATGTTTGTGCTTTAGTTGCTCCACGATTTACTTCGTAGTCACCTGTCCAGGGTGTACCATCAATCAAGAAGCCCATCTTAGTAAAAGCATCAATAGCATAATCTACTTGGTCTTTTCCAGGGATTAATGCTCCACCATAGTATCTGTTAGGTGTCCACACGATATAAGGGGCAACTCCATCAGGATACAGTCCTGTCGCTTTATATCCTTCGTATAGTGCCTTAAAACATGGGTCTATGTAGTAATCCCCTACAGACAGCCTAATCTTTATCCAAGTAATGCCTTGGGTTGCTGGTGTAGTGAAATTGGGATAATGCCACTTACTAGAGTAAAACAGGCATTGGTAAGACGATACATCTAATCCGTGAAGTGTTTTCATGGCATCCATTCTTTATAAACAGGTTTTTTAGACCAATCTGGATAAAGAAGGTCTACACACCTCCATTGTGAAGGCTGTAAGAAGAACCAACTTACTCCAGTAAGTCTATAATCATTTCTGACAAGATTAGCCCAATATACGCTTCTCTGTTCTTGTACTGTACTACACACATTAGCAACTACGGCAGTTTCAGTAAGCCATAGGTCTTTATTAGTAAACTGCGCTAAATACGTTATTGCTTCCGGTAAACTGCTAGTGGTTGGATACCATGTGTAATGGTGAAAAGATATTCCATCGTAATTAGGACTATCTGCCCACCCCTTAATATAGTTAGCCATATCACAGGTGAAACAATTAAGCATTAATGCTCCTGCAAGAACATATGCTTTAGGATTAGCCTGCTTTATTAGCGGATAACTGGCATCTAATACTTGTCGGTAATAGTCTCCACCAAAATTAGGGTCACTCAGATCACCCCAACACCCATAGTAATCTGCCTCACCATATCCATCTGGAACATCAGGTTCATTCCAAATTTCTATGATAATGTCACCAGGATAGCGTTCTGCTACTTTAGCAACAAAATTAGCGTAATCAGAAATGTCATCTGGTCTGCCACATAGATTTGGATTGCTTCTAGCCCAATCAGGAGCCATCTTTACCGTCAAAATTGGTAAGATATTCTTACTTCGTAAGTACTCAACATCTAAATCGTAGTTAGAAGGCCAAATATAAACGCCTGGATACTTTTCAACGTGTGACCAGTATATAGGCATCCTAAGAAAATCTGGCTGGATTTCGTCTAGTAAAATAGTTACAGCAGGACTACTAGCAGTACCCTCCCAAACTTCTGTTCCCCTGAGAGGTCTATGCACAAAAAGTGGAGCAAGATATACTGAATAAACTTCTGTGTCTGTATCGTCAGTAATGTTTGGAGACTTTGGTGAAGAGCATCCAACCAACATCAAAATAACGATTACCAGAACAGTAAGTTTTTTCATTTCAGATAGCGATGCTTAAACACATTCAGGAACTTTGTTTTTACTGTTTTGGCATCATTCTTGATGGTAATACATTCGTCAGGAACCCAATCATGCCCATCAATACTACCAATTCCTGTACAGTATAGACCAGGAACACTCTTATCCCACGAACCTTTTAGCCGACAATTACCAGATTGGTGTAATTCCACCATCTGAACTCTGCCTTTAACCGTCCAGTTGATAATAGGCATAAGAGCAGTTTCAGAACAAGATTCTGCTTGAATGTGTCCTGGTGTAAGTGTAACACCAGAAGATGCTTTTACAGTAATAACTAAAGCACTAAAAATCAAAGCAAAGAACAATCCCAAAATATATTTATTCATGGGATTGCTTCTGGAGTAGGAGTACTTGTTAATCCTGTGGGTGGATGTAAAGTTGCTGTAATAGTCTCAGTAGGAATTTCTGTTGGAGTGCTGGTAGAAGTTGGTGTTGGAGTACGAGTGGGTGTGCTTGTTGGTGTATGTGTTGGAGTAACTAAGAGTTCTTCAATCCGAATGGGTTGATATATGCCTCCACAATCGAACATACCACCTCCCAGGTAGATACACATCGTGTAAACATCTGGCGCTGGAAGATTGGGATTGGCACATACACCAGTAACTCTCCAACCTTCGGGATGAAGTATGGTGAAATATGTCTGACCATTATCAACCCACCTAGTAATAATTATCCACCCATCAGTAGGATAATCCTCTGGATTACGCACAAAAGGCAGAAAAACATTGTTTGGCGTATTAGCTCTAACTACTAGCAAAGAACTGGTAATTACAGCAAGTAATACCAACAAAATAATTAAAGATTTTTTCATTTCGCTAATGTTGGCCCTTTCTGGCCTTTATATTTACCGGAATATGGATTTTCAGCAGGAGCAGATAAAAGATGGAATACGATTTGAACAATTCTTTGACCAGCCATTAAACATATTGGTCGATGAGAATGTAACTCTAAAGTTAAATTACCTTCAAACCCCGGATCAATCCATCCTGCTAAAGCGTGATCTAATCCTAATCTAGCTAAACTAGATTTAAGATACAGAACTCCAGCAACATTATCTGGCATTTTAATATATTCGACTGTTGAAGCTAAATAAGCTTCTCCTGGTTTAATATATAATTCTTTCCACTTTACTTTTTCATCAGTAGCTAAATCTATATAATTACTATCAAGACATAGATCATAACTAGCAGGATTTACTTGTAAAGGATTGTAAGGATTAATAAGTAATTCACTACCTAATTTTTTAATCCATAAGTCATTTAATACTGTCAATTCTTTAATTCTCCTTAAGTAATTATATATTATCTCTGAATTATATATAATTCTTTATATTACTAACCAAGTACTTAATAATATATATTATAATCAACCTGTATCTAGTTATATAGTTTATATTGTTATTTGAGTTTGTCAAGGTTTTTAGAGAAAATTGGTCATTTTCTAATCTAACACTAATCTTTCAGGGCTTGACAAGACTAAATCTTTGCTGTAATATATGCTCACCTGTATCAAAACTATACGACTTCTGGAGAAAATATGAGTATTTTAGGTTATAGGCATTTCGATGATGA
>Ga0105097_10000286_pt1 | contig 22503 bp, 56 predicted proteins | sample PPLLak12cMay2015_FD_87035 | JGI IMG/M metagenome (GOLD analysis project Ga0105097, IMG submission 87035) | Freshwater sediment microbial communities from Prairie Pothole Lake near Jamestown, North Dakota, USA - PPLs Lake P7 Core (1) Depth... | ecosystem: Environmental > Aquatic > Freshwater >...
GCAGATACCTGTGATACGTGCTGCGGAACCGGCAGAATTTACAGGCTCAAGAGAGAAGAGGATGAGGAAGATTGTCCGTATTGTGATCACGGAATCTTTAAGGTGACTTGTCGAGCTTGTCATGGGAGTGGTTGGTTCAATCGGAGCCGTAGGGTACAATGTCGTGCATGTCATGGAACAGGGAAATATAACAAACAGTGCTTTCGATGTATGAACCCAGAAACTCACAAGGGAACCGGAAAAGTCAAGACGTTCAAAAAGACCGGCGTTGAGACTTACACCAAGTGTCCTAACTGCGACGGATACGGTTTTCCCAAACTGATGGGAAAACCAGCAAAACCCTTCAATCCACCGCATGTCAATGAGATCGAACCAGCCCCTGCTTTGTAGTTGATGACTTCTCGCTCGTTGGTTTAACTTCGACGAGCGAGAAGTTCATTAAAAATTCTTTTAACGAAATCTTTTTTTGTTCACTTTGTTTACTCTTTGTTTTCTTAACTTGTTCCATTCCTAAACTATTATATACATCTTCTTTCTGTTCTGACTTTTCAATCAATAAACACAAAAGAGATAAATCATTATTCTTTATCAATGGAATTTTTTTTCTGAGTTTTTCAAAAAGAATATCCCGTTTTTCATATTTGTAATATACTAAATCTCTTCTATTTACTTTAAAATCAATAACACATTGTTTGATAAATCTAAAGAATTCTTCTTTATCTAAATAACGAAGATTTATGTTATTAAAGTATTTGTCCAAATAACTATTTAACTTGGCGCTTCTAAGAAACACTTTCATTAAGAATGTTGTAGTAATTGGAGAATTGTATTTTAACAAATCGGGAACAATTACTTCACCGGATTCACTTATTTGCGGTGACGGAAATTGAGATTTAATGTTCCCATCAAAAAGCCAGTTAAAGAAAATTTGAAATGGACTCATTGATTTGATCGTTCCTTGATTATCCTACAAAATTGTTGAATAAGTAAAAACCATTCAGATGAATTTTCACATACTACATACTTGACATCGATAAATGGTGGATAAGAAAGAGTATGCATTTTTCTATGCGGACTAGTTGTTGCAACTACATGATTTTCTAAACTATCGTCAATATGTTTTCTATTAATATGATGAAGATGTGTTCCTGTAAATTGAGAAGTTCTAAAAACACATTTTAAATAATTTCTATTTACATAATTATATACTAATAAATCTCTTCCCAATGTAATTGTTACAGGATTTTGTTTATCTATTGTTGTTTCAATTATTCCTGATATAAAAAAAGGATATCCATCATTTCTTGGTCTAAACGTAAATTTACATTGCGGATCGTTCCAACATGACATTGGATTACCTTCATATTTACCAGTACATATTAAACATTCTGGTTTGATAACATAATATTCAAATGTTGGTGTATCTATAAAAGATAAATTATTTGGGTTGTAATCTGATGGATAAAGATGAAATGGATCTTGCCACCGATTATTAAAAATTTTTTCGATCAAAGGTGATTTAAACTTTTTTTCAATCCATATCTCTAATATTTTTTGAAATTCATCTGTCATCTTTTTATTCTCCTTTCATTATTCCACAAATGTTATCATAAAAATTATCAACTTCATTCTGACACAGAAGAGTTGGAACTTCAGTTTTATCAGAACAAAGTATTTTTAATTCTAAGAAATCAAAAAGTTCTTTTTCATTATTGTATAGATATTCTCTTGGTAACAATTCTGGATATGAAAATTTGTTTGGGCATATAGGAATACATCCGCACATGATTGCATCCATTACCTGGTAACCGAAAGTTTCTTCTTGAGCGGTAATAATCAAACATCTTGCAGATGACAAGAATTCATAATACTCAAACCATGTATTAAAATCTTGACGTCGTATTTGAGAACCAAGGTTTTTCATAACTCTATTTTCTAAATCTAAATCAACCTTTTGTTTTGTAGGTCTAGATACAGAAACAAAGTTATAAATTTTTTCATTCTTTTTCACTTCATCAAAGAAATCAAACGGTGGTTTTGGAACTCTTGTTACAATTGTATTATACCATTTTATCTTTTCTTGATGATAAACACTTCCAACGAAAACTTTATTAAATATTATAGATTGACCATGCTCAACTGGATATTTAGAATTTCTAACATCTTCAAAATAATCATAGTTATTCAAACTAGTAGCATGACAAAATGCAAAACATTTCTTTGGTTTCTTATGATATAAGACATTTGTAAAGAATCCTGGAAATGAAATATCTGCTAAAAATAGAATATCACTATTTCGAATTGGTAAAGACATATATTGCTTGATTTGTTCTAATTCAAATCTTATTGATGAATCAACAGGAGAAAACATTTCTCGTTCACCACGAACTATATCTTTATCAAGTGTTCCGAGAGTCAAAACTTCATCAAAATGTTTTCCAAACTGTGTTTGAAATTCTGGTAACCACCATTCTTGATATCGCATTGATGTTGGATACTGCGGAACAAAGATTAATCTTGACATTTAAAATTCCTCAGCTATTCCTAAAATTTCAGCCATAGCAAAATATACTGCTGCTTGCGGAATTTGATATCTCCACAATAAATAACATGCTAATATTCGAAGAACACTTTTCATTAAACTAAACCAAAAATGTTTATCCATTTCTTTTTTCAAAAAACTTACTCTTTTCTTTTTCCTTGTCATTTCCCTACTCCTTTCTTTCCCCAAGAAACAATACCTTTTATATTAAGAATGTTCAGTATGATCATTAAAGCAACTGGAAAATATAAACCTTTTGAATAGAATACAGGAATTGCTAAAAATTGACCAATCACCATAATATATAAACCGAATCGTTTTGGAATACTAATTAAGTATACTGAAACTATGATCATAGCAGTATATAAAATCTCAAAAATTTTTAAAATATCCATTTACATCTACCTTCGAATAAAAAATATTTATGTTCAAATTTCCATAAATCCGACTGACTGGAATAAACTGCATCAAGAAGTTGTTTTTTATTTACTGAGTTTTTGCATTCATGAATATACGGTGCTTGCATATTAGTTGAATAAAAGATTACATCAAAACCACGTCTTACAAGTTTTTCACCAAACTGCCCCCATTCTCTATGTAATGGATTAGTTTCAAAAACTGGGTCTGGAAAATAGAGGGTATATTTGTCAAAACCATTATCATATATATCAGTTGTTAATTCAGAGTCTATAATAGTTTTAACTTTTCTAAATTGTCTTAATGTTTCAATTTCTCTTAATCTTATTTCGTCTATATGTCGTCCATCATAAAAAATTGTTGTTCCTGGAACTAATAGTTCAAAACAACCAATAATTTCATCATCTCCATGTGGAGCAATGATTAAAGTTTTTGAAGTCATTATATATTCTCCTTTTGAGTTTATATATTGTTCCTTTACCACAAGATAGATTCTTATATATTTGTTATCTCATTATGAAAAAACATCTAAGTATATATATTAATAATTGAAGAAGAAGTTGTTTATTTTTTCTAGAACAAACTAAAAATAAATCAATTCTTCTATGAGGTTATATGTTAGTCCCATATCATCAAGGGGAATTAGATGGTTTGTGTGCTGTGTATTGTGTTATTAACGCAACTAAAATTATTTCAAATACAAGCAAAATTGACTGTCAATATTTGTTTAATAAGATGATTAAATTTTTAAGTACAAAACAAGATATTTCCCCAATTGTAATATATGGTGTTCATTTCAAACTTTTAGGATCATTATTGAAACAGATTCCAAAACATACTATTCATGAAAGAAAAGCTCCATTTAGAAGAAGAAAGAAGTTGACACTAGATGAATATTGGAACAAAATATCAGTATTTCTTTCTGAACCAAATCGTGCAGTTATAATTGGAATTGAAGGTAATGAAGATCATTGGACATTAGTTTATTCAATAACAAAAAAACAAATGAATTTATTCGATAATGAAATGAAAAGATTATGTAGAAGTAAATGTACTTTATTAGAACCTACAAAGAAAAGACCGTATAAGTTAAATTCGAAAATGACTTATTTCCTATCTTAAATGTCGGAGCGTAGCTCAGTCTGGTAGAGCACGTGCCTTGGGCGCATGGGGCCGGAGGTTCGAATCCTCTCGCTCCGACCATTTCATTTTTGTGAGGATTACAATGTTGAATATCACAGAAAAAATTCTAACGGGTGTTATTATTTTCATAGCTGTTATTTTAGCTCCGTACGCACTACTAAAACATATTAAAAATCAAGCATGGAAATTAACAGATTATTTTTCAAACAATAGAGTAATTTTTAAACAAAAAAGATTACCTACAAAAATTAAAGGATTAACAGTACAATGTAAAAATTGTAATTTGTTAGGCGAAAATGGATATTGTGGTGTAATGCCTAGTGAAAAAATGGATCCAGAAAGTTGGTGTATGACTTCTAGTCCAGAACAATTTTTTAGTCCTAAAGAAAAAAAATAAAATAATGTGCCAGCGTGGCGTAATTGGCAGCCGCACTAGACTTAGGATCTAGCGGAGAAATCCGTGGAGGTTCAAATCCTCTCGCTGGCACCATTTTTTCCGGAGGTATGTCAAAAAGAGCAAAATGGTTAGTAATGTACAACAACATCCTACAAGAGAAGAAATTGAAGATCCAGATTGGGTTTATTCTATATTATTTAAAGAAGAGAAATTAAAAGAACTTAAGAAATCTGGAATTTTGAATTTTACATGTCAATGGTTAAATATGATTAGTATATTTATATTTATATTAACAAATGAAGAATTTGCACTTGGTGATATGTCAGCATTATCAACTATATATTTTGCACTTGTTTTATTTATGGCAAATTGGACAGGATCTTTAGCAGCAACAAAATTTTGGTTTTATTCACAAGTAAGAAGATCTCAAAGACGTTATGTAGTTAGACATGGATTATTACCGTGGTGGCAACAAAAAGAATTTGGAGGATGGAAATGAAAAAAGAAATATGCATAAACTGCGGTGAAGTGGAGTTGGAAATGATTGGGTGGGATGGTTGGATATGGAGGTGTCCAATTTGCGGTAAACGTTATTACAAAGGAGTTGGATGGAAATGAACGAAATAAAATATGTTATTATGAATAGTCCAGTTGAAGGTGAATATCCAATTATTTTTCCAGCAATGATAAAACATTCTTTTATAACAGGATGTATTCAAGAAAAATATCCAGGAATTAAATGTGTATCAGCTGGATTTATTGATAAAGATTTAAAATGTTATGGAAAATCACAATCGTTGAAAATTGGTTCAAGACAAATAGACAATATAATTATGAAAAATGCTTTTCCATTTAAAGAGAAATTTAATGAATTTTGAATTAAATAAAAAATTTTTAGAACGATTAATTACTTTTGGAAAAATAACAGAAAGAGATTTTGATGTTGAGTTAGGAAAACAGTGCGGTTATAAAAAATGTTGTATTGAACATTATATAAAACTTAGAAGTTATGGACTACCAGCTGGATTAGTCAATGATATAGTTTTAGGATATGAGCCAATTAATTATGTTAGATGTCCACAATGTCACTCAATCAATAATAAAAATTGTGAATTGAATCACATAAGTTCTGTAAAAGCAATTATTTCTAAATTAATTGAAATGAAACTACTAACACAAACACAATTTCTTAAGTATTTTGAAACAATTCATGAGTATGATAATGTTTAACTTTTAACCCGAAAGGAGAATGTTAATGATTAACCGAAACGTTCAAGAAGTATGTTGTAATCATTGTCCAGCAAAAAAAGTTGTTGATATACCGGAGAATATTAATATTAGAGATGCAAGAATTCCAGAAGGATGGATTATGATTTCGGATGCATCTATGTCTATTGGAACGAAAGACAAATTGGAGAATTTGGTCAGTTCTGTTTGGTCTGAATCATTGCATTTTTGCTCTGTTTCTTGCATGACCAATTATTTTTCTAGGTTGTTTGAAGAGACAAGAGCCAAATGTCAGATCAGCAATGGACATTTAGTAGCGACAGTAGTTGACCCATCTTATTATGATGAAACAAAAGTTCAGTAAGTAATTTTGTGGGGGTTTACGAAAGTAGACCCCCACAATTCAATGGAGGATTTATGTCTGAATTATTTGATGAATTGGGTAGGTTTACACCAGAAGGAATGAATTTGTTAAAAGAAGTATCTCAAAGTATAAAACCTATTTTTTCTAAATATAAAGAAAATGGATTTAAATTAAGAGATATAGGACATGCAGTAGCTTTTGCTGTTCATGATGCAGAAAATATTATGTGTTTACAAGAGATGCACAAAAAATTTAAAGAGAGAAAAAATGAGTCTCATACTTAAAGCAGTTTATGGATCTCATCTATTCGGAACAAATGATCAACATTCTGACTTAGATTATCAGGGAATATATCTTCCTTCAAAAGAAGACATTATTTTATCTGAAGTAAAAAAAGAAAGTATTTTTAAAGACGAAGTTAAAAATATAGAAGAAAAATATTATTCATTACAATATTTTGTTGAGTTGGCATGTCAGGGTCAAACAATTGCTTTAGATCTTCTTCATGTTCCTGATTCTATGACTTTAGTGAGTAGCCCAATTTGGGAAGAACTTAAATCTTTGAAGCACAAATTTTTTTCAAAAAACATTCACTCATTTTTACACTATGCAAAAGCTCAGGCTATTAAATATAGTTTGAAAGGAACCAGATTAAGAGACTTAGCATCAGTTATAGTTTTATTTGCAAAACAACCAACTTTAGATGTTAAACTAAAAGATCTTTGGGACGAACTTCCAAAAACAGAAAACTGTTATGAAATTGAAAAAAATGAACAGAATGTTAGACAATACTTTTTCTGTGGTAAAATATTTCTTGAAACTCAAAAAATTGGATATGTTTTACCGGTTCTAAATAATCTTCATAATTCTTATGGAGAGAGAGCAAGACAAGCAGAATTAAATGTTGGGTTAGATTGGAAAGCAATTTCTCATGCAGTTCGAGTTCTCATGGAAGTTAAAGAACTTTTGACAGAACAAACAATTACTTTTCCATTGAAACAATGTAAATTAGTATCTGATATAAAAGCTGGTCGAGCCAATTATGTTGAAGTTGTTTCTCCATTACTAGATACTTTAACAGATGAAATTGGCGTGTTATTGGAAAAGTCAACATTACCCGAATATGTTGATAGAGATTTTTGGGATGAATGGTTAGTTCAAACAATTGAAAGAGAAGTATTTTCAAAATGACAGAAATGTTAGGTGAATGTAGTTTATGTGTTCAAGATCATTTGACTAGTCTATGTGTTGTTTCTGATGCAAGATTGGGAGATAGATGTCCATGTAAAAATTGTTTAGTTAGAATCACTTGTACTAATCCCGATCAAGCATGTTATGAATTTCAATTATTATATGATGAATCTGTAAGAACAATTAAGAAACGAGAATCAGAGGACTTTTTTAATTTTAAATTAGCCGGTGTGGCTGAGAGGCCAAAAGCAGCTGATTTGTAATCAGCCGGGAAACCTTCGTGGGTTCAAATCCTACCACCGGCTCCACCATTTTTGAAAGGAAATAATATGAATACAAATAAAAGACCACCTCTTGGAATTATTCCAAGAAAACTTTTTATGGAACAACGAGCTTTGCTTATATTAAATACTTTAACTAGAAGAATAGAAGATGACTATCCAATGAACAATACTACTGATGAATGGATAGAAGAATTAAAAGACATTACAAAAAATTATTTAGATAGAGAAATTAGGATAGTAAATAAAAAAGATGAAAGAAGAACCTTGTGAATTTGAATTAAACGATGTAAAAAATATTAGAAAAGAACAAGCTATATTTGATGAGAAATTTCTACCAGCTATAGTATTATCAAATCCAAAATATCCGCATAATGTTGGAGCAACTATAAGAGCTGCTTCTAATTTTGGAGCAAGACTTTTAATATTTACTGGAAATAGAGTAAGTTTAGATCCTCCGCATGATAAAACAAAATATAGACTTCCAAGAGAAGAACGAATGAAAGATTATAAAGACATTTTTGTATTAAATGATGAATATCCTTTTAATAGATTCTCTTGTAAAATAACTCCAGTAGCTATTGAATTGAGACAAAACTCAGAAAATCTAAAAGATTTTATTCATCCAGAAAATTCTGTTTATGTATTTGGTCCAGAAGATGGAAATATTTCTACAACATTTTTACGACATTGTTATAGATTTGTAAAAATTCCAAGTAAGCATTGTCTTAATTTAGCTGCAGCAGTTAATGTTGTTTTATATGACAGAATTATAAAAATAGGATATAAATAAAAATAACATGCAAACTTCAACTACCAAAACGGAGAAGTTAATTAGAATTGAATCTTCATATTTTGTAGCTGGTATAACGATTGGGGATACATATAATAAATGTGCTCCAATTCTACATTACATGAAAGATTGGGATATACAAAAAATTAAGAATTATTGTAGTAAAAAAGGTTGGAAATTACAAGAAATCGAAAAGTAAGAAAGGAAGAAAGAAATGAAAAGATTGTTGTTAAGTTTTCTTTTAATGTTTTTGATTACTTCATGTTCTATTAGTAAAGCATGTGAATCAATCGATTCAATATTTTCTTTAAATGAAATATATTTTAAACCTCAGAGATGTTATGTTATTCCAAATTTTGCATGTTTGAAACCTATTCACTCTGAGTTTTTAAATTGTGAAAATGATCATATTTACGTAGAATATTTTATTATCGAAAATGATTTTGCTATCAAATTTAGTTATGATAATTTAAATCAACTTAATTGGTTTGCTGTTGGATTAAATGATAAAATTTATGTTGATACAGATGGTAATGGTGAATTTGATACAGAGTATGATATTACTGATCAATTATCTTCATTAGTTCCTAGGTGGGCAAAATTATGGATTGGCCCTACCAATCGTCCTCAAGAAGAATGTATAAAATAAAGATTATATTGTAATAACATTTTAAAACTAGAAACAATAATAACTATCATATTGGGGAGTAGCTCAATTGGTAGAGCACCGGGCCTTGAACCCGCCTGGTGGAGGTTCGAGTCCTCCCTCCTCAGCCAATAGAACAAATAATAAATTTAAACTAGGAGTATTAAATATGAAGTAGGTATTTCAACCACCATAGGGAAATTGTATCAGGTCTCCACCTTGATCAATTTGAACAATATATCATTTTGAACTTTTTTGAAAAAGGAGACAAAGTCATGATACACCCACTTTTAAGTTTTAAAAACGAGTTGAAAGAAAAGGCATTATTGATTCGAAAAATCAAACTTAGTTTAAAGCAAAAAAATAGGATAAAGGATCCTACGTTAGAAAGATTTTATGAAGATGCTTGGAAGTTAGCTTCCCTAAGATTTAATTTTCGACATCAACATATTGTATATTCAGAAGTAAGAGGAAAAACAAGAGAACAAATTGAGAAACCAAAGGAAACCAACCTTCCTAAAGAAAAACTAATACAAGAGTATAAAACCAAATTGCTTTCGGATATTGAAAAATATTATGAATTTGATGAAGCTATTCGTCATAGTTCGTAAGGATTTGTCGGTATCCCAAAGAGTTGTTCAATCAGGTCATGCTATTGCAGAGTTCTTATTAAAAAGACCTGACACAAAATGGGATAACGGTATTCTTGTAGTTCTTGGTCTAAATAACTTAGAAGAGTTGAACAAACTAATGTTTAAATTAGACCAAAAAGGAATAGGTTGGATTGGTTTTAAGGAACCAGATATTGATAATGAAATTACTGCAATTGCTTGTGATGAAGATGATTCTTTATTCAAGGGAATGGAATTGTTATAAAATAGTGTGCTAGTAGCTCAGCGGTTAGAGCAGGAGACTCTAAATCTCTGTGCGTGGGTTCAAACCCCACCTAGCACTCTATAACTTGAAAGGAGAAAAACATGAGTGGAAAGTTCATTCGTGTTGGTGATAAAGTTATAAAGAAATCTAGAAAACCATTTAAATCTGGTGACAAGGTTGGAACTGTAAAAAACATTACTGTTAATCCGTATACAAACAGAACAGCTTTTTCTTTTATAGAAGATAATTCAATTGTTGACGCACATCAGTGCATGAAAGCAACTAATAGTATTATCAAATTGCAAGAAATTCAAAGGAAGTGAAATAATGAAACTAAAGAATATTTCATTAATTATTCTAGATTATCAAGAATTTTCTGAAAAAGCTTTTCAAGACTTTAAGAAAGCTTTAGAATCTTTTGGTTTATATATGGGAGATGTTTTAGAAGATTATGAAGAAACTGATGGTGGAAATGGAACAGATACATATTGTCTTTATATTGCAAAAAGAAAAATGACACCTTCAGAACTAAAAGAAACATTCCCAATGCTTATTCCAGATGACGATGAGGATCAAATGCAATTATTTAATCTTCATGAATACAAACAATAGGTGGGGTGACCGAGTCAGGTTAATGGTAACGGTTTGCTAAACCGTCGGGTGTAAAAGCCTCGCAGGTTCGAATCCTGTTCCCACCGCCATTTTGAAAGGAGTTAGTTATGACATGGTACATTTACTTCAGTAGTTTGATGTTTATATTTCTTTCAGTTATATGGAACCCAAGAAATACTCTAAATATCTTTATTAAAATAGCATTAATTATCCTAGCTGTTTTTGGTTTAGTTTTTTCACTGCAGCAATTGGGTTTTATAATTAAAATGTAGGGGTTTTAAATGAAACTAAAAAGAAAAGAAACAGAAGAACAAAAACAAAAACGACTTCAAAAAAACAGAAAAGCTAGAGAACGACATTGGAAAAAAACAGGTGTTAGTGAAGCTACAATCAAATGGATGAAAGATACTGGATGGTTATGAAATGGCTAACTCAAAAGAACATTCGTTGGAATGCTGGTCTATATTAGGTGAAGAACATTTAGTAGTTCATAAATTTTTAGACCAGTATGTTGGAGTATTTCCAGTAGATAAACATAGTGATCTTCATAGAATTTTCTTACATAATAAAAATGGACTTTATTTATGCAAACTCTATTATGGTGTAGAAGGTGAGAAAGCTGCTAAAGTTCATTTAGTAAGAGATTGGTTTTGTATATCAATAAAAGAAAAAGATTTTGATTGGGTTGAGAAAAATTTAGAGAAAGCATTAATTCATTTTGAACAATTGGCGGATAGTTATGGAAGAAAACGAGACTACATTGAATTGGCTAAAGAAGCAGATCGACAAAAAAGAATGTCCTTGCGTGAATTGTCTGGTTCTGGTATGTTGTAAACATAAAATCGAAAATGATATTTTTGAATTAGGGAAAGATTGTAAATTATTTTCTGACTATTTATTTGAATTTTTTAAAACAGAAGGTATTGTTCAAAGTAAGGATCTAAATTCAACATATTTCTTCAAGCGATTTATTATAGCAAGAGATATATTGTTAGACAAAAAGAAGGAGTCATAGTTCAGTTGGTTAGAACGCTGGCCTGTCACGTCAGAGGTCGCGGGTTCGAGTCCCGCTGGCTCCGCCACTTTTGAAAGGGAAAAACATGCCGAAAAAAGAATTGACAAAAATAAAATTAGATTTTTATAATAAACTATTAGAAAAAAAATATCAAAATTTAACTAGTTCTGAAATGCAAATATTCAATTTGCTTTGTAAGGATCCGCTCGTATGTAAACAAAAATATTTAATACAACGTAGAAAACCTAGAAGCAAAGAATTGATGTTAATGAAAAGAGTAGTGATAAAACTTGTAAATTTAATTAGTTTAAGGAAGATAACTGCACTAGAAATAGAAAAATTCTTAGATTATGTATTGGAATCCAAAACTAATATGTTTTTATATATACTTATAGGAAGTATATTTAATAGAACATCAGATGTTTTTACAGTGGTTACTGCAATACATAACTATGGTGTAAATAAAGAGAGAAGAAATAAATGTATCTATGCTAAAAAGATACTTCCATATGTAAAACCTAATAGAAAAGAATCTGAAGAAATTTCTAAATTTCTTAGAAGATATCCTAACATTGTACTTTGGACAAGACCGGAAATACATCCAGCAACTATTTCTTATTTACAAAATATTTTAAAAGTCGGAAATATTAAACAATTTAAAATATGAGTACCCTTGATGATTGTGATGGTTGTATTTTAAATAGATGTTGTCCTCATCAAAAATATATAACTACAGATTTAAAATGTCCTTGCTCAATATGTTTATTTAAGATGAGTTGTTTTCATGAATGTTATATGATCAAAGATTTTTTATATGAAGCACATAAAACAATAAGGAAGTGGAAAATATGAAAATATTGGTTACAGGAAGTAATGGAATAATTGGAACAGAAATTCTTTTAAGATTAAAAAAACAAGAAAATATTTCTTTAATTCCTTTAACAGAACAACAACTAAATATTTCAATTTCAAAGGATGTTTCAAAAGTCATTACTTCCTATAAGCCAAAATTAATCATTAATTGTGAATCATATGATTTGATTGACTTAGCACAAACTTCACCAACAAAAGCAATTGCTATTAATCATAAAGGTGTATTAAACATAGCTGAAGTTTGTAATGACTTACATATTCCTTTGATACATTTTTCAACAGATAGTATATTTGGAGCTGGAGGAATGTCATACAGACAATATAAAGAAGATGACCCACCAAATCCAGCAAATGTTTATGGACAAAGCAAATATGGTGGTGAAGAATCTGTTCGGGATAATTTAAGAGAACATTTAATTATTAGGATTTCTTGGTTATTTGGTTCTTATGGAGATAATTTTGTAAGAAAGTTTTTTAATTTAACAAGAACTAGAAATGAAATTAGAATGGTTCAAGACCAATGGGGTCGTCCAACTTATGCAGGAGATTTAGCTGATGTTATTGAAATTCTTGTTAAGAAAATATTTAGTGAAGAAGAACCTGAATGGGGAACATATCATTATGGTGGACCAGATGTTTTAAATAGATATACTTATTCACTAGAAATTGTTGAGATGATGAAAAAAGTAATGCCAATGAAAGAGTTAACAATTATTCCAATAACTAGTTCAGAATATCCATTACCTGCTAAACGTCCATCTTGGCCAGTATTGGATTGTTCAAAGATTGTAAAAACTTTTGGAATAGAACTAAAAGATTTTAGAATTGGATTAGAAAAAGTATTAAGAAATATACCGGCGTAGCTCAGCGGTAGAGCAGAGGCTTGATAAGCCTTTGGTCGGAAGTTCAAATCTTCCCGCTGGTACCAAATTGATGCGGGATGGACAAGTCTGGTTAAGTCGTGAGTCTCATAAGCTCGAGATCGTGGGTTCAAATCACACTCCCGCTACCAATTTTTAAAGGAGTAAAAATGGAAACAAGTTATAAAGTAATGAAAACTGGACAATATGATCAAGCTGTGTTTTATCAAGTTTCTTGTGATTGCGGATCAAACGATCATCAACTTGGATTAGAAATGGATGTAGACAAAGGAATTTTAACATTACATCTTTATGGTGATTTTAATACTACAGTTTATTGGGGAACTCCAAACTGGTTTACAAGACAGTGGAGAAAGATAAAAATAATTACTAGACTTATCTTCATTGGTTATATAAAAATGGATCAAGAATTTTTAATTATTGATGATAAACATGTTGATTCATTTATTAACGCGCTTGAAGAAGGAAAACAACTTCTACAGAAAGAGAGAGAAACAGATGGCAAATTGGAAACACAGAGTAAAGATTAAACATCTATTTACTGAAAATGAAGATCTTGAATCTGTCAGAAAAAGTATGAATGACATTGCTGACGTTTTAGAAAAAGATCCTTTCTTTAAATATTATAACGTGAAAAAATTTAGGAAAATTCCAAAAGGTGATGATGTTTTTGGTCCAGTTGATTATGCAAATAAACTCATAGAGAAAATGTATAATTACGCTGATGATAACTTAATTTGGATAGAATAAGATGTTTGACAAAATAGCCAAAATATTCTTTGTAACTACTATTGAAATAAAGTCAAAGACAAAAGATTTTCCGATAACTAGTCATAGAACAGTTGGATGGTTTCCAACTTTTAATTTAGCAGATTATGCAACTGTAAATAATTATGGGGATATTCATGAAACTGGATATCAATATGCAGTAATAGAAGAAGTTGAATTTGGTTTGTACCCTTTTACAACAAGAGAATTTTGGTATGAATTTGACAAGGAACAACAATTATATATTCCAATTAATAAACCAAAAATGTTTGAGAAAATTGTAAATTTTTCAATAGGTTAAATTGTAGTGACGGGAGCCAGACGGTTACGGCACTTGATTGTGGCTCAAGTTTTAGTGGGTTCGACTCCCACCCGTCACCCCACCCTATTTCCCACGTATAGCTCACCGGTAGAGCGGGAGTCTGAAGAGCTCTGCGCAGGGGGTTCAATTCCCTCTCGTGGGACCATAAAATTTTAGGAGTTAGATTTGAAAATACCTTGGAAAATTCCAAAAAAATGTTGTTTATGTAAACAAAGAGATGAAAATACATTATGTATTCCAGACTATGGAGTTTATAATGAGGAAATGGTTTATTATCATGAAAAATGTTTAGAACGAATTTCATCTGATCCAGAACAGTATGGTCATAATCAAATTGATTTAGCCTTGCATATTACAGAGTTAATTGAACAACATAATAAGCAATTAGAAGAAGTTCAAAATGATAGAAAGAAAAAAGATGAATTATTGAAAAAATATTCTAGTAGAATTCCCTGGTGGGAACTTGAAAAATTCAAACCTTGAAAAGGAAAAAATATGCATGCGAATAACATAACGATATGTGTTCCTCAAGCAAAGGAACAACCAATATGTGATAAAAATTGTGAATATTGTGTTAGTGGAATGACTGGTTATGCAATACATGATTATAGTTTAATGACAAGAAATTTTCCAAAGTTAAAAAGAATTTCTACTAACGCTCAGACTAGTTGTCTTTTACTAACTGGTCAAGGAGAACCATGTTTGAATTTTGAAGGAATTCTACAAATTTGTCATGCATTTAGTGACTATCCAATAGAGATTCAAACTAATGGAATTTGGTTGACAAAAAATTTAGAAGCTCCAGCAATTTTAAGAAGAGTTGGTATAGATGTATTTGCATTTTCAATTGACGATATGTTATTTCTTGATGAACTTGCTCCAGCATTTGAAGCAATAAGAGTTGTTAATTTAACATCAAGAGTATGTATAAACGTAACTGACAAATTACCAGAATATTATACATTTGAAAAAATTCTTTCAATAGTAAAACGATTTCCAGTTCAACAACTTCTTTTTAGAAAAGTCACTATTCCTGAAACAGTTGTAGATACAACTAGATCAAAACAATGTCAAGAATGGATCCAAAAACATGTTCCTGCAGCAAAATATGAAATATTGTTTTCACAAGCAAAATTTGGAAGTCATAAAAAGTCAAAAATAAGAATGCTTCCTCATGGAATGGAACTTGCAGATATAGATGGAATTTCAGTTGGATTTTCTGACTACTGTATACAGGAATATAACAATACAGAAGACATTAGAAGTTTTATTATGAAATCGAATGGTCATGTTTATACATCATGGGACAAAGAATCAAGTAGGTTGTTTTAAAATGCTTCCAAAAGTTATTTTCTTTAATCCTTGTTCTCAATGTTTAGTTCAACCATGCTGTTCTCAACTATGTGATAATAGAAAAGAATATGATAAATATCAAGGCGTATTTCAACGAGCAGCAGAAGCTTATGTAGAAAATGTTTTAAAAACATACGAAGAAAATTCTATTCTTAAAATATTTAGTGAAATAAAGAAATGAAAGAATTTTGTGATGGTTGTCATAATATAGACAAATGTTTTTATCATTTAAAAGAAAATATACAACATATTGATAGATGTCTATGTAAAGAATGTATTTTATTTTCATGTTGTTCAGATTCTTGTCGAGAATGGATTGATACTGGAAGTACTATTTTATGGAATGAGTTTAAGAAACAAAGGGTGAGTATACCGTAAATTGGTAGCGGTCCAGACTGTAAATCTGGTGTCGTAAGACTCAGGTGGTTCAAATCCACCCTCGCCCACCAAAGGAGTTTGTGATGTCAGTAAAAGATTTACCACTTGATCAATTGAAAAATGAATGGAGATCATTAAATGATATAGTTGATGAGAAACATTGTAGAGTAGAAAATATTATTAGATTTGAACTCTTATCAAGAGAGTTAGAAAACAGGGGATATGAAATTGTTCATGAAAGATATTTGAGGAAAAAAAATGAAAAATAATATAGTTCATTTAGATGACTATCGAAAAAAGAAACATTTAGAAAGAAAAGACTTAGATGAAGCAAGAGAATTTCTTGATACAATATTTCCTACAAAACCCCTAACAAAAGAGGATGAAGAAATTTTAAAAGAGATTGGTATTCCAATGGTCGAATTCAATGGTACGACTTTACAGGAGGGATAAATGATTTGTCCAAAATGTAAGAAACGAACAAAAAAATTCAATCGAAAAAAAAAGAATGGTATTGCATATCATAAAAAATGTCTAAAATAAGGAGAACATAATGGCAGTTAAGGTTAACGAATGTGGTAAAACATGTCCATTTTTCTTATGTGATAATAGAAAAACAAATGAAAATTGTAGATGTTTTTTAAATCCAACATTGAATACATCCATGTGGAGTGAACCAGGAAAGAAAACATTCCCAGCAAATTGTAGGTTACAAAAGAAACGTTTCATTACTGTAAAGGTGAGAGAAACGGTATTTACTAATGAAAGTAAAACTTGATTTTGTAACAAATAGTTCTAGTTCTTCTTTTCTAGTAGCATGGTCAAAGAAAATTAAAACATTAAATGATGTTTTAGAATTTATTCCAGAACAAGAAAAAGCAAGTATTGTGTATCATGATGCTATTGAACAAGAACCAATACATTTACAAGAAGGAAATTTTGATTATGATTTTAATTCAGCAACAAAAGCAATAACTGAAAAACTTGCAAAATTCTTTGAGGAGGGTTATACATCAACGGTTAATTCTTATCATTTAGGGGATGCTATAAGAAGTCGTGTTACAAGAGAATTATTTGCAAACAAAACAAATTTAACAAGTCAAGATTGGGATAGAATAGATAAACAAACAGAGAAACAATTTATTGCTAGATATGGAATGACAGAACAAGAATTTGAACATAAAAATGCTTTAGAATTAGCTACAACTTTTATAAAAGGTAATAAAGGTAAATGGTTATACATGTTTCATTATGGTGACGAGGATGGGTCTTTATATTCTGAATTAGAACATGGTGGAACTTTTGATGGTTTGGTTTCGATACAAGTAAGTAAACATTAAGGAGTTAAAAATGTTGTCAATTTTTAGAAAGCGAGTTACTATTTTGGAACAAAAAAATGCTATAGGATTTTTAGTTGGTTTTATATTAATAGTATGTTTGTTTCGAATGTTTATTTAGGAGTGTGCAGCTGTCGACTAGCGGTTTAGGTCATGGGCCTTTCACGTCCAAGATCGCGGGTTCGAATCCCGCCAGCTGCATTTCTTTACACTGGGAAAAACATGAAAAATATTCATGAATCAATTGAAGTTATTAAGTCTTTATCTGAAAAATACGAAGGACAATCGGTTGCAATTCAACATGAAATTGGTTGTAAAACTTGTATTCTATTACCGTTATGTTTAGAACAAGTAATTATTACTGACGCTCCTCATTTACCACTTGGTTATTCTATATATATAAGTAGATGGGGAAGTAAGTGCTACACTACTAGCACACATTTTCTTGAAGTTAAAGAGTTTTTCTTAAAACAGAAAGGATATATTCGAGAGGAATAAAATATGCCTGGGTGTTGGAATTGGTATTCATCACGGACTTAAAATTCGTGGCCCGTAAGGGATTGAGGGTTCGACTCCCTTCCCAGGCACCAAAAAATGAACCTCCATAGTTTTAGAACAAATATAAAACTATGGAGGTTCAAAATTATGATATGCGAAAATTGTAAAGAAAATCATGATGGATCTTATGGTAGTGGAAGATTTTGTTCATCCTCATGTGCAAGAATTTTTAGTTCTAGAAAGAAAACGAAAGATACTTATGTTACAATTTCAAAGAAGTTAAAAGGAGTTGAACCTTTTAATAAAGGAGTAAAACTACAAAAACAGATTTATGAAATTAAATGTATAAAATGTAATAATATTTTCTTTAAAGAATTAGCAGAAAATTATTATAAAAACAATAGATACCTAAAAATTTGTAATGATTGTAATAAACTTATTTTAAAAAATAAAGATGAACTATATAATATTAGACTTCAATGTGGTAGAACTTCAGCAAAATCTAGACTAGAAAAAATTTCAGTTCTTCCATGGGAAAAATGTCCACGATCAGAAAAGTTAAGACGAATTTTAAAAGAACAAAATAATAAATGTTTTTGTTGTAAAATAAATGCTTGGCAAGAAAAAACAATAATTCTTCAGTTACATCATAAAGATGGTAATAAATCAAATTTAGAAAGAGAAAATCTTGAATACTTATGTCCAAATTGTCACAGTCAAACCTCAAACTTTACATCAAAAAATTCATCTAGGTATAAAGCAAATCAAAAAACTTTTACAGACGAAGAATTTATGAAAATCTTTGATGTAACAAAAAATATTAAACAAACTTTAATTCAAATTGGGGCACCTACAAATAGTGCATCTTACTGTAGAGTATATCGACTTTTTAAAAATAAACAAGATTAACCTTTAACAATGTGAAAGAGAGAAAAAACATGAAAGACAGTATTGATGTTGTCATTACTTTTGACACAACTGGTTCAATGTATCCATGTCTAACTCAGGTTAGACGAACAGTAAAAGAAACAATTCGTCAACTATTTGATGATATCGATGACTTGAGAATCGCCATTATTGCTCATGGTGACTATTGTGATGCAAGAGATACCTATGTTACAAAGCATCTAGATTTTTCAAGAGATATTGATAAGATTACAAATTTTGTAACAAATGTTGAAAGAACGAATGGTGGTGATTCTCCTGAATGTTATGAATTAGTTTTGAATGAAGCAAGAACAGAATTGAATTGGAAATCAGGAAGATCTAAAGTTATCGTTCTTATTGGGGATGATGTTCCTCATGGTCCAGAAGAAAGACAAAACTATAAGAAAATCAATTGGAGAAATGAGCTTGGTCTTCTCCTAGAAGCAGGTATTAAGATTTATGGTGTTCATTGTATGCCTGGAATTCGAAGACATTCAAAACCTTTCTATGAAGAGATCGCCAAGAAAACAGGTGGTTTCTATTTAACCCTTGATCAGTTCTCAAGTGTTACTGATCTAATTATGGGAATTTGTTATAAACAGAAAAGCGATGAAGAGTTTGTTGACTATGTAAAGAAAATTGAAAAGAAAGGTAGGATGACAAGAGATCTTTCTACTTCTTTCAAGACAATGTCCAAAGGTAGAGACATTGAAGTCTCTATTGAAGTTGTTGTTGGTAAAAAGAAGAAAGGAAAGAAATATGCCTATGAAGAAGACGGTCTTCAACCTGTCGACTCTGGAAGATTTCAGTCAATTGAAGTTGATGAAGAACAGAGAATTGACTATTTTGTCAGAGATCAAGGACTTACATTTCAGAGAGGAAGAGCTTTCTATGAACTAGCTCGTTATGGAAAAAAGAGATATAAAGTCCAGCAATACAAAGAAATTATCCTTATGGATCGTGAATCTGGAGATTTCTTCAATGGTCCAGAAGTGAGAAGAATTCTTGGACTGCATCCACAAACTTCTAGTGGTGGAGTAACAGAATATCTTGCTCCAAAATCTCTTGACAAATATAGAGTGTTTATTCAATCTACTTCATTTACCAGGGTTCTTGTTCCAGGAACCAGCTTGCTTTATGAAGTAGAAGACTAAATGTTATAGTGCTCGAAGGAATGTGTCTTGTCCTTCGAGCACTATTTTCCGTTGGAGATAAAAATGCAAAAAGAATGTGAAGATTGTTACTCAATGGGAGGATGCTATTTTATTCCTCATATAGATCCATCATTATGTCCATGTAAAGATTGTCTACTAAAAGGGATTTGTATAGAATCATGTGACAAATGGTTAGAAGTAGAAAGTATTGTAATAGGAATAATAGAAATTAAAAAGGAAAAATTATGATAAAACACGATGATGAAGTTTTTCCAGAAGTATGTGAAAGTTGTGCAAGAAAACGAAGGTGTTTATATCCAGATAAATATTATGAAAGATGTATATGTGTTGAATGTTTAGTAAAAACAACTTGTTCATTAATGTGCGCTGAACGTTTACTTAAGAGATTAAACAATGAATGATCAAGATGAAGAGTGTATTGGATGTGGAAGATTTTATATGCAGTCACATGGTTTACGTCGTCTTTGTGCATTAAAAGAAACACAAAATTCACCAAGATGTCCCTGTAGAGATTGTATTGTAAAATCAGTATGTTCTAGTATGTGTAATTCAAGAATACTTTTACTAGATGAAATTTTAGGAAGTAAAAGGAAAACTACATATGTTAGATAAAAAAGATCAATTATTTATTTGTCCACAATCAGAATCATTACAATGTTTTTTAGCAAGATCAAAGGGTAGGAGATGTTCACATTGCTATCCACATAAGTTTTATACTTTTACATGTATTCAAGAAAAATGTTCAACAGTTGATGGTGATGCCATATTAAATTGTGAGTGTGTTCCTATTGAAGAGGATGATAATGAAAAATCAAAAGTGGATTTGTAAAAAAGTAGACTCTTTAAATTGCTTTCTAGATAGAGCAAAAGGACATTATTGTATGCATTCAGAACCACATGGATTTACTAAGGAATGTTCTGAAGAAATATGTGTTAAAACAGATGATCATTATTATCTTAGAGGATGTAGTTGCAAAAGATATGAAGAAAACAATAATTAAAATCATATATCATATTAGTTGTTTTATTCATAAGAATCTTTCTGCAAGTATTGTATATATACTTGATACAAAGAAATTACAATTCGTTGTATATATTGGTATGATTTTCATAGCACTTGCTGTTTTAACTGATGTAATATTTGAGGATATTATTGAAAAAATTGAAGAAAAAGAAAAAGTTCAAAAACAAAGAAAGGCAGAATCTCCTTGGTGGAAATTAAAGGAGTTTGGCGGATGGATTTAAAAAAAATATTTAAATTCTTTTACAACTTAATATTTATTGGAACATTTTCCGCAATCGGGTTAATGTTATTTTCTACATTGATTTTAAAAGTAATAACAGAAAGACTTTTTCAAATAATTGTTATTTGTTTATTTGGTATTGGTTTTATTTCAACAATAATTACTTTTAGTTTGTTTACTATTAAATTTAAACAAGAAAGAAGAAAACAAATAAGGGAAGAATCACCTTGGTGGAAATTAAAAGAGTTTGGCGGATGGATTTGATATGGGATTTAATAATGGACTACAATTTAAGAAACTTTTAAAAGCATCAAAGAATCATGAAATTTGTCCTGTATGTAAAGGTACAGGAGAAATGGAAAGTCTTTACTCAGTAGCTGAGTTTGTTCCAGAAGATTGTAATTTATGTAATGGAAAAGGAGAAGTTGACTGGGTTACATATCTGAGATATAAAGGAAGCGGAATTAAAATAATAAACAATGAAGATTTGGAGGATAGATTTGAATAAACCCACTCATTTCTTATGTAATTCATGTGGAAAAATTTATGAACTAAAATATAGAGTTATAAGATTAACAGACTATACTTCTTTTTCAACAGATAGTTATTTAAAGTTTTATTCACATAGATATCATGTTCAACTTTGTACTAAGTGTGATAAGAGGAAACCAAATGACAAATAAACCAGTAACAAAAGAAGAATTGATAAATAAATGTATGACTATATTGTCTCCAGTATATAGACCTGGATGTGTGATTTATCTTAGAGTAGAGAAATCTTTAGGAAAGTTAAATAACATAGAATTAGATTCATTGTATGTCATGCTTATGACATTAAAATGAGGTGATATTATGACCGACTTAATTGAGGAATTATGTTCATCTTGTCATGGAGACGGATATTCACAAATGCCCTGTATTCATCTTTTTAGAGTTTGTAAACTATGTGGGGGAACAGGAAGAACAGATTGGGTTTCAAATATAAGCAAAACTCCTAAAAAAATAGATGATACTATCTTAAATAAATTATTTCGAAGTAATATTGAAAGATTAATTTATCAAATTAAAGAAGAATGTTATCAAGCAACAGGAATGAACGCTCACATTGAGATTAACTTAAAGAGGGATCTTGATCGTATTCAATTACTGCAAGGAATAGATTATGACAAAACGATCACAAAAAACAAAGCAATACAAATTTGAAATTCATTGTATTAACGCTAAACCAATTTTAAAAATATTA
>Ga0105097_10000287_pt1 | contig 22483 bp, 18 predicted proteins | sample PPLLak12cMay2015_FD_87035 | JGI IMG/M metagenome (GOLD analysis project Ga0105097, IMG submission 87035) | Freshwater sediment microbial communities from Prairie Pothole Lake near Jamestown, North Dakota, USA - PPLs Lake P7 Core (1) Depth... | ecosystem: Environmental > Aquatic > Freshwater >...
AGGACAACGGCGGACAGATCTTGCGGGACAGGTACAACGGAAGGATCGTGTGGTGGGACAGGCAAAAAAGAGGTGATGCGGTCTTCTGGCCATATCCGAATGAAAGTAAAGAAAGACGGCTGGAAAGAATGGGCAAAATTACTGTCTCTGACCCCAATGAGCTTATAAAAGAATACGGCGACCCAAATAAACAAAATGAAAAATAAAATGACACAAAGAAAAAAATAAATATGTTCGAAATCATAACAAAAAATATTTAGCCTGCCGTTTTACGGCAGGTTTTTTCATGCTTATGCGTTATAATGCGCAGGAGAAATGATATACCGGTTGGAAAATTTTATAGGGGTAAAAAATGAAAGATTCTAAAGATATGAACAGGAGGGATTTTTTAATAAAGACCGGGACGGCGGCAGCAGGATTGGGCTTGGCAAGTCCGGCAGCAAGTTTAGGGCTTGAAGAAAAAACGAAGGCAAAAAAACGCATAGTGCTTGTCGGGACAGGCATCAGGGGCACTGATATGTGGGGCAGAGATGTCTTAAAAAACTACGGCGATGTTGTTGAGTTCGTAGGGCTATGCGATATAAATTCGGGGAGAGTGCAGTATGCAAAAGAATATATCGGAGCCAATTGCCCGACCTTTACGAATTTCGACAAGATGCTGCAGGAGACAAAACCTGATACAGTCATTGTCACAACAGTAGATGCCACACATAATGAATTTATAATCAAGGGCCTTGAGAGCGGCTGCGATGTTATAACTGAGAAACCGATGACGACTGACGAAGCAAAGTGCCAGGCGATTCTCGATGCCGAGAGAAAAAGCGGCAAAAAAATTATCGTTACATTCAACTACCGCTATTCGCCCCATCGACAAAAGCTAAAAGAAATCCTTATGCAAAAAAGAATAGGCGAGGTCACAAGCTGCGACTTCCACTGGTATCTTGATACAAGCCACGGCGCGGATTATTTCCGCAGATGGCACGGCCAGCGGGAAAAAAGCGGGACGCTGCTTGTTCATAAGGCAAGCCATCACTTCGACCTTCTCAACTGGTGGCTCGAATCGGAGCCGCAGGAAGTTTTTGGTTACGGTGCCTTAGAGTTTTACGGAAAGAATAATGAGTTCCGCTCGGAAAAATGCCGCGGCTGCGAGTATAAAAGCAAATGCAAGTTCTTTTTCGATATGACGAAAGACAAGCGCCTGATGAATCTTTATGCAGACAATGAAAAATACGACAATTATTTTCGAGATGGGTGCCTGTGGCGAAACAGCATCAACATCTTCGACAAGATGGCGGTGCAGATTAAATACGCAAATAATGTCCAGGTCAGCTATTCGCTGACAACCTACAGCCCGTATGAAGGCTACCGCATCGCATTCAACGGAACAAAGGGGAGGCTCGAAGCGTGGATTCAGGAAAGGCAGCCGTGGCCGATGGAGGATTATGACCAGATTCGTGTGACGGAAAATTTCGGCAAGACAGAACTTATAAACGTCCCTCACAGCGGCGGCGGGCACGGCGGCGGCGACACACGGATGAAGGATAAAATCTTCAAAAATCCGGAAGCGGAGGATGCATACGGGCAGGCCGCAGGAACTCGCGATGGTGCGATGGCAATCCTTCTCGGTATTGCAGCCAGAAACAGCATCGATACCGGAAAACCTGTAAAAATCGCAGACCTGACCGACTTAAAACCTCAGCCCAAAAGGCCGGTCTAAAAAATATAAATGAATAGAAAGGCACTTGTAATGATTTACGAAGACTTGAAGGGGAAAAAAGTTTTGGTGACAGGGTCGTCGAGCGGGATTGGGCAGGCGGCGGCGATTATGTTTGCCCAGCAGGGCTGTTTCGTCGGCGTGCATTATTTTAAGACAAAAGAGGGCGGGGAAAAGACATTAAAGGAAGTGAAAAAATACAGCGATGGAATCCTGCTTAAGGCGGATATGAGAAGCGAAGTACAGGTTAAAAATCTGATAAAAAATTTTGCAAAAGACGCTGGTGGAATCAACATACTCATAAACAACGCGGGCGACCTTATCGAAAGGCATCCTTACGAAGAAGCGCCGCTTGAATATCACGAGGACATCTTTGCTACAAATTGCAGAAGCGTCTTTCTGGCAACAAGGGCAGCACTGCCGTATCTGAAAAAAAGCAATGGATGTATCGTCAATGTAAGTTCCATCGGTGCATATACGGGCGGAGGCGGAGGCTCGGGGATTTATGCGGGTGCGAAGGCAGCTATTTTGGCTGAGACAATTTCAATGGCTGTGGAATTTTCCAAAGACGGCATCAGAGTTAATTGCGTTGTGCCGGGGCTTATCGAGACAAGGTTCCACAATCGCTACAGCAGCGCAGAAAGAAGAAAGGCGGTTGCTGTGCAGACGCCGCTTGGAAGGAACGGAACGCCGCAGGATGTCGCTAAGGCGATACTGTTTCTTTCTTCGGGCGAGGCAGCAGGATTTATCACCGGAGTGAACCTGTCGGTTAACGGCGGGCTGGTGATGAAACTGTAGAAGAAAATTAAAAATTAAAAATAAAAAATTTGGAAAACCAAAACACATATAGGTGCCATTTCGGCCGCTGCCTTCCGAATCGGTCTGGCGGATAAAATTCTTGAGATAAGAAGTAAAATTGTGTAAAATTTCAGGTATGAAAACGGCGAATAAAATTGTAATGACGGTTGCAGGGCTTTTTCTTATAGGGGCGTCCATACTCAAATCCCACCAGCTTTTGACCGAACCGATTGTATCAAAAGGTTTCTGGGAATCATGGGCTTTTTTCGTTATACAGATACCGCTGGAGATGGGATTGGGAATCTGGCTTGTAAGCGGGCTTTTCAGAAAGGCCGGATGGCTTTTGGGATTTTTATCGTTCGGATTCTTCATCGGTGTAACTTTATATAAAGGTATTACAGGGGAGGCTTCGTGCGGCTGTTTCGGAAGAATTCATGTCAACCCCTGGATAACGCTTTCGGCGATTGATATACCGCTGTTTATATTGCTGGGGATTTTTCGCCCTGTAGGAGAGAAGCTATTGCCTCCGCCGTGGCCTTCTGCGAAACATTTCTTTTCAGTTGCCATACCTACATTCATAATACTTCCAGTGCTTGCTGCAGCACTTGTTTTTTACAAACCCGCGGAAGTGACAGAAGAATATGAAATCGTCCATCCGGAAAAGTGGGCGGTCGGAAGCGAATGGCTGCTGCTAAAACACATCGATATTGCAGAAACCATAAATAAAGGTTTTGCGGTTGTGCTTATGTATCATTACGACTGCCCGGACTGCAAAGAGGCGATACCATATTTTGAAAAAATTAATCCCGATCTGGCAGGTAACCAGATAACTGTCGCATTCGTATCGATTCCTCCTTATGGTCTTCCTGAAGAAGAGCCGGTGCCGGCTGAGACGGCGTGCCTTAAGGGAAGGCTCGATGAAAGCAAGGAATGGATTATTTTAACGCCACTTGTTGTAGTGCTCAAAGACGGTTCATTTATCGGGTATTGGCAGCCGAAAGTGCCGACCTTCGAGGAGATAATAGAAAAGATTGCCTCTGCTGGATAAGCGATACAGAAAATTATTCTTTGCGGGGGAAAACAAAGAGCAAAATAGATTTGCTAAACATTGACAAAACGCATCTGCCGATTATAATTTTATAAAACAATTAAAAAAAGTTTCTTTTCGGGGCGTTAAATAAATGCAGTTTGGTGCAGGGATGCAGACAGGCAAAACAAAAAGCCGCTCGGTGAGCAGCAAAACGGAGTGGATAATCAAACCGCAGAGCGTGGAATCTGAACAATTAGCCCGGTCGCTAAAAATTTCACCGCTTCTTGCACAGGTCCTGATAAACCGCGGGATAAAAGACAGCGGTCTGGGCCATACATTTTTAAGGCCGAAGCTGAATGAGCTGATAAGCCCCGACAAGATGCCGGGAGTTCAGGCGGCTGTTCAGCGGATAAAAAAGGCGATTCTTAACAAGGAAAAAATAACCGTATATGGCGACTATGATGTCGATGGGATAACAGGCGTTGCAATCCTTTGGCATTTATTGACTCTCTTGGGAGCGGATACCGATTATTACATACCTCACCGCATCGAGGAAGGTTACGGCCTCAATACCGATGCCATTAGTCAACTGGCCAAAGCAGGCAGCAGCTTATTGATTACTGTCGATTGCGGAATCAGCGCAATAGAATCGGCGGAGCTTGCAGGCACACTCGGTCTGGATTTGATAATAACCGACCACCATCAGCCGGACAAGAAACTACCGAAGGCAGAGGCGATTGTTCATCCTGCGATAGATAGTTCTTATCCGAACCCGGATTCTTCCGGCGCGATGGTCGCATTTAAGCTGGCCTGGGCGATTGCAAACGAATTCAGCGGTCAAAGGAAGCTCGAGGGCGGCATCCGTGAATTTATGCTCAATGCGACGAGCCTTGCAGCAATCGGAACAATAGCGGACATAGTCGATTTGCGAGGCGAGAACAGGGTCCTTGCAAGCTACGGCCTCAAAGCCATACCGAGCTGCACTCTGCCGGGAATTGCTGCACTGATTGAAACAGCAGGATTGACCGGGCAGGGACTCGACAGTTTCCATATAGGTTTTAAGCTGGCTCCGATGCTTAACGCAGCGGGCAGGATGGGGCATGCAAGATTAGCGGTGGAGCTTTTAACTTCCGAAAGCACCACACGGACAGCACAGATAGCGGAGTATCTGAAAACACAGAACAGCCAGCGCCAGCAGTGCGAGAGAAAAATTTATAAACAGGCCTGCCAGATGATTCTGGAAAAGGGCCTCAATCATCCCGACAGGAAAAGCATAGTCCTTGCGAGCAATGAATGGCACACGGGGGTTATCGGAATCGTTGCATCGAGAATAGTTGAGACTTTTCATCGACCGACAATTCTGATTAACATATCGAATGACACGGAACGGTTTGCACAGGGTTCGGGCCGCTCGGTTGCCGGTTGTTTCGATATACTCGAAGCAATCAGGGCGTGCTCGAAGCACCTGGTTGTTTACGGCGGGCACAAAATGGCTGCTGGGATTACAATTGAGCCGAAAAATATCGAGCAGTTCGTCGCAGATTTCGAAGCTTATGCGCAGAAAAATCTTCGGGAGGACGATACGCAGGCAAAACTGCATATCGATGCAGAAGTTTCCTTAAACGAATTTCGAAAGGAAGTCGTAAAGGAGCTGCAGATGCTGGAGCCTTTCGGGCAGGGCAATCCCCCTCCGATGTTTGCGACGAAGGCCGTGCGGCTTTGTTCGCCGCCGCGAAAGTGCGGAGTCAACAGCGACCATTTGCAGTTGGCCATTACCGATAATACCAATTCGATACGCTGTATAGGCTTCAGCTTCGGGAAATGGGAAAAGAAACTGCTGGAGCAGGAGGTTTTTCACGTCGCCTATCATCCGCAGATAAATAATTATAACGGCAGCAGCAGCGTCGAGTTTGTCCTCGCCGATATCAGCTTCGACGAAGAATGATCGAATCTGCCAAACCTTTCGTGCAGTCAGCACATTAATTATTTTGTGCCGATTTCAAGCTTGTCGATGTTAAACAGTCCGAACGTTGTGATGAGGCTGAAGAAATCTTCGGGGTCGCCGTTGCCTGCAGCGAGGGCAATATGTCCTGCATCGTATCCGCCGCGGCCGGTGCCTTTGAATGCGGAATCAAGCCCGACCCATTTGTCGCCGATGTAAGCCTGCGTCCAGGCGTGCCCGCCGAATATATTGGAGGAGCCGCCCCATTCCTCGACATAAGCGAAACCCGTGACGACCTGTGCCGGAATTCCAACAGCCCTGCACAAGGCCGCTGTTAAAACTGCAAACTCGCTGCAGTCGCCCTGCCTGCTTTCGGCAACCTCGAGAGCTGATGCGTAGCCGACGGACATATCCTTGTTCGTGATGTATTTTGCGACGAACGATTCGATTTTTTTGACTGCATCTGCAGCGTCATTGGCGTCGCCGACAGCTTTTTTTGCAAGCTCGATTATTTTTTTATTGTCGCTTTGCACATATCTTGTCGGCTGCAGGGCGCTGAGAATTTTTTCATCCTTGCCTTCATAAGGAAATTTTACTCCTTTGGGTGCCTTTACCGGAGTTACAGTAACAATTACCTGACCGTTTTGACCGGCCTTGACAGTTTGATTATCGTTAGAAGGTATCTTCTTAAGTGCAGTGAGCCTTGTTTTTTCATCTGAGAGTCCTTCGGTGCTGCTCGAATCCTTGATGGGGCTTAAATAGTAAGTGATGGACCGGACTGTTCCCAGATTGCGGAGGGGTTTGGGGCTTGGCAGAAAAAGCCTTGTGACAAGCTCGAAGGTTTCCGGAGGACTCAAGGCAAACTCCTTTTCACAGGCAATCAGCTCGACCTTCATTCCCGCTATTGTCATTACGCTCTTTTGTATTTCGAGCTGGTCATCGACATAATCGCTCGTAGTCATCTCGCCGGCCTGCGGGACATTCAGTTTGGTTTGTATAGCCGTCAGGGGAACAATTCGCCCAAGCAAATCTACATTTTCTCTGTCTCCTATGGTAACCTGTGCATCGAGCGCCATCAGATTCGAAGGGCTGAATATCTTCAGGCTGTAAGTGGTCCCCTTTTTGAGGCCCTTATCTTTCTCAAGAAGGCTCAAACCTTCCTGCATTAAGGCGCCCTCAGGCCAGGGCATTTTTTTTGTCGTAAAATTACCTGCTGTTCCGGCTTTAACAGTCATCATTCCGTTCGGCTCAACTGTTCCGACAGCTGTCATCTTCATAAAACTCAAGTCCTGAACAGATTCGAAACCGAGGGGTTTGCCGTCGGGTGTCTCGATGCAGGTTTCTGTCATTGCGGCTGTCAATTCGATATCGCCGCGGCTGATGGTAAGCACGACATTCTGAGAGGATGTTACCTTCGAATCTTTGACGGAGCGGCTGAAAACAGCATGGCCGACTTTTTTGCCTTCCATAAACACGGCAAAATAATCTGTTGATTCCTCTGAAGCAGCGAATAAACTGCTTGTCAAAATAATAATCAAAATACAGAGCGAGGAAAAAAGCCTTGTCTTCATATAGATTTCCCTTTCTCACTATGAATAATATGTACAGCAATAATCAGAAACACTTTTCGTTTCAATCTCATTGCTGATGATATTATCATACCTTTTTCTCCCAGTCAAACAGATTGCTTCGTTTTGCAACAATCGGCTTGAAAACACCGCGTGCCCTGTTACAATACCGGCTAAGCGTGTTTGATTTGTGCTGTATTGAAAAAGTTATAATAAAGGCTGTCCGCCGGACATTAATTATATGATTTTAGAGCAGTTACTGGTCCTTGTTTCCCGCAAAGATGGTCCCCGTGTTTTCGCTGATTCGAGGCTTGTAAAAAAAGGCGATATTTTCGTGGCGGTCAAAGGAACTCACGTCGATGGTCATAATTTTATAGCTGCGGCTGTCAAGCAGGGTGCAAAATATATCGTCGCACAAAAAGGCGCAATCAATCCTGATATTCAGAAGGGAAATTCATCCTGCGAATTTATTGAGGTCGAGAATCCTGCAAAAGCTGCAGCAATTTTAGCACAGGCACAAAAAGGAAATCCCGCATCGAAGATGACAAACCTTGCTGTGACCGGCACGAACGGAAAGACGACGGTCGCTTATCTTGTCCGTTCGATAATCAACGGTGCTGGATTTCGCTGCGGGCTTATGGGGACTGTCGAGTATGATACCGGCAAACAAATCTTTCAATCTAAACTAACAACACCGGATTGCTTCACAATTGCCGATATAGCAGGGCAAATGGTAGATTCTGGTGCAAAGTATATGGTGATGGAGGCAAGCAGCCACTCTATTGACCAGGACCGTATAGAGGGTATTTCATTTAAGGCTGCAGCTTTTACGAATCTGACGGGCGACCATCTGGATTATCATAAGACAAAAGATTCTTATCTTGCTGCCAAGACAAAACTTTTCGAAGGCCTGCAGAAACATAGTCTGGCAATCTTGAATAAACAGTCGCCGGAATCTTTTATCATAGCGGCAAAAACAAAAGCAGAAATTCTGTGGTATTCTGTCGATGAGCCGGCAGACATTACAGCCTATATTGAATCGATGGATATATCCGGAACGGCATTCGAACTGGCATATAAGGGCCAAAGCGAAAAAATTAAGACTGTTCTTGTCGGAAAATATAATGTGAGCAACTGCCTTGCAGCGGCCGGATTGTGCCTTGCTGCGGGCTTCGATTTGAAAACCATTGCTGCTGGATTGTCTGCTTTCAAATCAGTTCCCGGCAGGCTGCAGAGGGTCGGCTTCGATGGAGATTTTACCGTTCTTGTCGATTATGCACACACCGATGATGCGCTTAAAAATGTTCTTGAAACACTAAAGCCTATTTGCAGGGGCAAACTGATAGCTGTTTTCGGCTGCGGCGGCGACAGGGACAGGACAAAAAGGCCGCGAATGGCAAAGGTAACGGAAAAATATGCAGACCTGATTATTGTAACCAGCGACAATCCGCGTTCTGAAAATCCGCAGAAGATAATTGAGGAGATAATAACCGGTTTCGAAAAGCAGGACTCGAAAAAAATATTTGTTGAGCCGGACAGGAAGGCAGCAATAAAACTTGCTATTGAAAGTGCCGGGAAGAACGATATTGTTTTGATAGCCGGCAAGGGCCACGAAAATTACCAGATACTCGGCGATAAAACAATTCACTTCTCTGACGAGGAGACTGCATCAGAATTTCTCAAGAAAAAGTAATGAAAGCAATTTCAATAAAAACCCTTATACACGCAATAAATGCAGGTTCCAAAATCTTCACCGGTTCTGGTTCGCAGGAAGCAGAGAACAAGATGCTCATCAGCGGGGTAAGCACGGATTCGAGGATGGTAAAAAAGGGCGACTGCTTTTTTGCAATTGCTGGTGACAATTTCGACGGGCATTTGTTTTTAGATGATGTGTTCGCAAAAGGTGCAGTTTGTGCAGTCGTCTCCAAGGACACAGAAAAAACATTATCTGAAAAAAATTGCATCATAAAAGTTGATGATACGGTCAAGGCCCTTGGCAGGCTCGCAAAATATTACCGCAAGGAATCGAATTTCAAGGTTATTGCAATAACAGGCTCTGCGGGTAAAACTACTACAAGGCAAATCATATATGCAGTTCTCAGCAGGTATTTTAAGACATTTCAGTCGCCAAAAAATTTCAATAACTTTATCGGCCTGCCGATAACGCTGCTTTTTGCGGAAGACGGGACTCAATTCGTTGTTGCGGAACTGGGGACAAATCATCCCGGCGAAATATCCTACCTGACGGACATCGCAAGCCCTGATATTGCGGTTGTAACAAATGTCTCAGCAGCCCATCTCGAAGGATTAGGGAGCATCGAAGAAATAGTCAAGGAAAAGGCTTCGATTGCAGATGGATTGCGGCCGGATGGTCTGCTTGTAACGAGCGCGGATTACAAACCGCTGCTCGAAGTCTGCCGAAAGAAGAAAACAAGACTGGTAACTTTTGGGCAATCAGACAGCGCGGATATCCGTGCGGAAAATATAACCTACAAAAGCAGCGGCTCGCAGTTTGCAATCGAAAATGTCACGGTTGAGCTGCCGCTGCTGGGACCGGCAAATATCCAGAATGCACTGGCTGCCTGGGCGGTATGCAGGGAAATTGGTATCAAGCTGAAAGATTTTGCAGATGCAGTCAAGACGCTGCCTGCAATGCCGATGCGGCTTGAGCAGATAAATCTGGGGGCGTTGACAATCCTCAATGACTGTTATAACGCGAATCCCGCATCCATGCAAAATGCCCTGCAGGTTCTTTCGAGCTTCGGGCAGTCTAAGGGCCGGCTTGTCTTTATCTGCGGCGATATGGCAGAGCTGGGAGAGGACAGCGAAAGATTCCATCGGGAACTTGGCGAATCGATAGGCCGCTGTCATATTCAATTGCTCCTGACGGTCGGGCCGTTATCGAAGATTGCTGCTGAGCAAGCCAGCCGAGCAGACGGGGAACTGGCGGTTAAATCCTTCGAGGACACGGACTTATTATGTAATAATCTGCAAAAATTTGTCAAAGATACCGATATAGTATTAGTGAAGGGCTCGAGGGCAGTGCGCCTTGAAGCCGCCGTCGAGAAGCTCAAAGGGCTTTTTGCCGGTAAAACTGCTGAAATCGGTAATGTTTAATCCTGTTATTATGTCCTGAGTTTTAATAAGATGATTTATCATCTGTTATGGTATTTACGCGAGGTTTTCACCCACAAAGTGGGTTTTTACGCCTATCAGAATGTGATGTTTCGTTCGATAGCAGCGGTACTGACGAGCTTTTTAATCGCGCTTCTTGTCGGGCCGAGCATCATCCGCTGGCTAATGAGAAAGAAAATCGGCGACAGGCCGGAATTTTATAACGCCACCCTTAATGAGCTTACAAAAGAAAAGGCGAACACCCCGACTATGGGCGGCTTGATTATCCTGCTGGCATTGCTGGCTTCAACTCTCTTGTGGGCCAGGCTGAATAATCCCTTCGTTCAGAAGGCAACGATTGTAATGATATGGTTCGGTATTCTCGGCGGTGTCGATGACTGGCTTAAGCTTACCAGCCAGATAAAACACCGAAGCAGGAACGGCCTGCGCCCCTGGGAGAAGCTGCTTTTCCAGATAGGCGGTGCGGTACTTATCGCATCGTTTTTATACACGGATTTTGCGAATGTGCCTGATGGGAGACGGCTGTGGCTGCCTTTTTATAAATACGGTCTGCCGCTGGCAAATCCGGTCTTTATTCTCATTGCAATCCTTTATATGACCGCAACAAGTAATGCCGTCAATCTTGCTGACGGCATGGATGGTCTCGCAGCCGGCTGTGTCGGCATTGTAAGCGCGGTCCTTGTCGTTCTTTGTTATGCAGTTTCTGAAATCAATGCACAGGGACAAAGCTGGGCTGAATATCTTTCACTGCCTTCAATCTCTCAGGCGGGAGAACTGAGCATTTTCTATTCGGCAATTCTCGGGGCTGTGCTCGGATTTCTTTGGTACAACTGTCACCCGGCGCAGGTGTTTATGGGTGACACAGGCTCACTGCCATTGGGTGCTGCAATGGGATATGGGGCGCTTGTGACCAGAAATGAAATTCTGCTTCTGGTTATCGGAGGAGTGTTTGTGCTGGAGCTTATGAGTGTGGTAATTCAGGTGGGGTATTTTAAGCTGACCGGCGGAAAGAGAGTTTTCAAGATGGCGCCGATTCATCACCACTTTCACCTGATGGGCTGGAGTGAGCCGCAGGTTGTCGTGCGCTTCTGGCTTCTCGCAGCCGCCTTCGCCGCTCTTGCGCTTGCTACCCTCAAAATCAGGTAATCACAGTTCTCTTCCGGGCTTCACCATTTCACAGACCTACAAGATGTTTTTTTATATATTGCTCGATGCTTCTGACTACCTGCTCTTTTAGCTCTGCAGGACTTTGAGCAATCCATACTGTAAAATTATAAAGGCTTTGAGTATCGGCAGAGAGCCACTTATTATTTTTATAAAGGAACACAAGCAAAACGGTCATTGCAATTCTTTTGTTGCCGTTTTGGAAGGGATGGTTTTTAATCATAAGATAAAAGAGCATACTTGCCCTGCCGACCAAAGACGGATACAGTGGTTTGCGGGAGAACTTCTGAAAGGGAGTTACAAGGCAGCTTTCAGGAATGTTCGGGAATCTTGTTGAAAAATCAGGTATTTGCTCATCGAAAGAAAGGTGTTTTTTTGCAAGCTCAAAAGCAATATACTCAACATCTTGGATGGTGATAATTTGCATCATTCATTTCCCAGCAGTTTCAATACCTCGCTGTATTCCCGCAGGACCTTATCGATGGCCTCATCAAGCTCCTTTTTGGATTTGCTGCTGAGCCTTTTATGTAAAATGTTTTGAATATCCCGGTCAGAAATAATATAAGTTTTTCCGATTTTTTTAGCAGGAATAAGCCCTGCTTTTACCTTCTTATAGACGGCAATTCTGCTTATATTTAACAATTTTGCAAGCTGGGGTATTGTAATGTAATTTTCTTTAACCATAGTAATAACAGATAGTTAAGAATGTTAAATTGTTATAAATAGTTAACATATGTTAACTATAGTAAGCAATGTTAACATATATTTCGGCCATTTCAAGCATTATATGAAATATTTTTTAGATGTTGCAACAATCTGCGCTGCGTTTACCTGCCCGCAAAAAAATATTTCCTGCATAATGCTTATCAAACACATACCTGCGACTGAGAGGTGCTCTGACATGCCATTGGAGTACATCAAGCGGGTCCCGGATGAAATTGTCTCAATTCGAAGAATTCTGCGATAAGTAATTGATTTAAATGGGTTCCGGCTTTAAGATGGCTGCGTAAAGAATTTTGGAAATGAAAACACTTTTACAGCAGAAGGAAAAAGAATGGCTCAGGATGAACAGGTGCTGGTGATTGAGAGGCAAATTTTCGAAAAGGCCGGTGCGTTTCAAGGCCTCGCCTTCGATGCACAGCGCTATCTCGACGAAATATTTGCCCCCGGCGTTCCGCGCTTTATGAAAAGGCAATTGGCCGAAAAAGACCCGTCGTTTAAGCAAATTATTCCTTATGTGATAATGAGCTGCGACGGCAGGTATCTAAGCTACGTGCGGGGAAGACGTGCAGGAGAAACGCGGCTTGTCGGTTTACGCTCTATAGGGATAGGGGGGCATATAAATCCCGCTGATGATATGCCCTTATTTCTCAATAACTTTTATGAAGCATACCTCTCCGCCGTTAGCCGCGAAGTTGCTGAAGAAGTTACAGTCCAGGCATCTTACACAAATAAAGTGGTCGCTCTATTGAATGATGAAAGCAATGAGGTCGGCAGCGTCCATCTTGGTGTCGTTCATCACTGGGTCCTCGACAGTCCGCAGGTCGCAAAAAGAGAGCAAATGATAACGCAAATGTCTTTTATGACACCCGATGAGCTTCGGGCCGTTCGCGACTCTATGGAAACCTGGTCCGGCCTGTGCCTCGACCATATTTCCCAGATACAGCAGCATACGGCATCCTGTTAAAATTTTAATAATACGATGCCGTATCAAGACATCAGGCCGCAACATTTGTAACGACTTAGCCGATTGTGTTTACAATTCTAAGCTGGAGGATTTGTCTGGTCTGGCGGGTGATTTTTGCTCGTCTGTCGATTCGAATCGGCCAAAGCCAGATGATTTTTTCTCTGTCGGCGACAACGAGGGATTTTTCGCGCAGCTCTTTGGGAACTTTCGCATCCATCAGGAACCTTGCGATTTTTTTTGTGCTGTTCAATCCGAGCGGCTCGAACCGCTCGCCCGCAGCAGGCTTGTACACAATCACAGGCGGGACGATTTTTTCGAAATCGAAACGCTCGACGAATCTATCCTTGTCCTCGATAAAAGTTTCAAGACTTTCGCCGGAGGTCTCGAAAACAGATGCTTCGGCAATGAAGTTCTCGAAGCAGCAGCAGCCGGGTATTTTCAGCTCGGTCTTTTTTTCTTCGCCGGTTTCCCCTTGCGCGATTTTTTCGCATCTTTTGAACAGGAGGCTCGAATATTCTTTTTCAACGACAAAGCCATCCGGCAAGGTGATTTTTTTGTTACCCGGTGACTGGGCAATTTTGAGGATTTCCTCGAAATGTTCTTCCATCAGCTTACCCTCACCACAGCCCATCAGGCACAGACACTTTCTGAGAAGGGCGATTTTTACTTCCGGGTGCTGGTTCGAAAAAATCTTCAGGTCAATTTTCGATTCGTGATTTTTTCGTTCTGCCAGTTTGTGCCAAATTTTTTCGGCTGCTTTTTCGACACAGCCGCACATTTTCGCCGCCGAATCGGCCAGATGAGACAATTGCTCAACGAGGTCAACGGAACATTCTTTCTGCAATTTGGGAAGAAGCCTGTGCCTGATAAAATTTCTTGTATAAACGCAGTCGAGGTTTGTTTTGTCCAGCTGCCAGGATAGTTTTTTTGCTGATAAATAATCTATAATCTGCTGTCTTTTAAATTTTAACAGCGGCCTGACGAAAGTGATGTTGTTCGGAAAATTTTGAATTGGCCTGATGCCCGAAAGGCCGCGAAAGCCGGTCCCCCTGAGAAGGCGATGGATAATTGTTTCTGCGTTATCATCGGCCTGGTGTGCGGTTGCGATAATTGAACAATTATTTTCTGCGGCGATATTGATGAGGGCATCGAGCCGCAGCCTGCGGGCGGCTGTTTCTATCGAGAGCTTATTTTGTTTTGCAAATGTGCGGACATCTATTTTTCTGATGAACAGGGGAATATTTAATTTTTCTGCTTCTTCAGCGACGAACCTTTCATCCTCATCGCTGTCGCAGCCGCGAAGCTGATGATTTATATGGGCACACATTAAACCTGCTGACAATACTCCAATTTTTTTAAGGTCGGCAAGTGAATGCAAAAGGGCTGTCGAATCAGCGCCGCCGGAGACTGCCAAAAGGACCTTGTCTGAGGGGCCGAAAAGGTTTTTTTCTTTAATGAATTCAGCAAGTTTTTTTTCGAATTCCGCCTTCATATCTGCAATAAAGAAACGGGCCTGGCGAATAGTCAGGCCCGCATATCATCGATAAATTTTCAAACAGCCTAATACAGCTTTGCATAAAGGCTTTAGTTATTCAGGACTCTTTTGACTTTTCATAATTGCAGTAATTCTGAGATTGGCATAGTCTTTCTGGTTCATATCTAATTTTTCGCCCGCAAGTGCCTGCTTGTAAAGCTCGAGCGCCTCGTCTCTCTGCTGCAGATAAGTATCGAGTATATAGGCCGCTTTATATTTTGCGGGGTAGGGCAGGGTCGAGTCCCACTGGAACGCCCTCTTGTAATAAATAACAGCCAGAGTATAGTCCCTGAAATGTTCGCAGATGCCGCCCGCCATGTATGCAGCCTGGCCGATTTTGTTGCTTGTCGGGAATTTTTTAATGAGCTGATTGTAAACAATGAGCGCCTCGAGAAGTTTTTTCTCATCTTTGGTAACAATGAGCCAGCCGGCGTACTGTTGGAGCCTTATCCCGGCCTTGTACATATAGTCGGCCTCGCTTATCGCTGCGGAGGCTCTTAATGTTTCCGGTGCAACAGCGGCTTCGGGCACGTAATTATACTGGGGAATACCATCGAGCTTGCCAAGCTCATCGTTCGCCCATCTAAGCTTCATATTATTGCCGGTCTTTTCGTAAAATGATATTAAGCTGTTGAGTGCATTGCGGTAAGCCTGCCGGTTTACGGCAACCTGCTCGACATGGTCGGCTTCACCCGCCGAAGGGGCTGAAGCTGTCGGTTCGGTCTTCATTGTGTCCGATAGCAGCGTTGAGGCACCGCTGTCAATTGGGCGGCAGCCGACAACGATATTTATCAGGACAATACACAAACCTGTTAATAGTACTTTTGCCATAGAAGGCCTCCTTTCACTATCAATGGGGATTTGACAGAACCGGTATCCTGCCAAATCCGGTAAATTAAACTATCCCTAAAATCAATTGGTAATTATCTGATAAAAAAGCAGGGCGTCAAGAAAAACTTGTATAAAATTTTGATTCGTTTTTCTGTTTGCCGTTCCGGCGAGGGGGTAAAAAATCTTTGACTTTTCGAGGCCTGATGATAGGATTTGAGTAAAATATATTAGCTTTATTCTTAAATGTGTTTTGCAGCCCAATTGAGGAATCTGCGCGGGCCGCAAGTTCATTATTTATATGGTTTTCGGCAGTGCTTTGCAGTAGTCCTCTGCAGGCAGTTTAGTTGCCGTTAAAGGTGCTAAAAGGAAATAAAAGATGTCGCTTTTGGTAACAGGTTCGATTGGAATTGATACTGTTACGACGCCATTTGGCCGAAGGGAAAATTGTCTGGGCGGCTCGGCGATTTACTTTAGCCTCGCTGCCGGCCTTTTCTGTCCGGTGAGGCTTGTAGGCGTAATCGGCTCGGATTGTCCCTTTAATCTTTCAGAAGTTTTCGAGGGCAGGGATGTTGACCTTCGAGGCCTTGAAGTCCGCCAGTTGAGCAGGACCTTCCGCTGGCAGGGGACTTATCACGACACGATGAACGAGGCCATAACGGAAAAAATCGAGCTGAATGTCCTTGCGGAATCGCCGCCAGTAGTACCGGCAGAATTTCGGGACAGCAAGTTTGTCTTTCTCGCCAATACCGCTCCGGATTTGCAGCTTAAGCTTCTCGAACAGCTTGCATCGCCATCCTTCGTCGCTGCAGATACGATGTCCTGCTGGATAGACGGCCGCCACGACGATTTGCTCGTTCTTCTTAAAAAAATCGATTGTCTGATTATAAACGCCGAAGAGGCAAGAATGCTGGCAAAGGAAAGCAACCTTGTCAGGGCAGCAGAGCTGATTCTCGGGATGGGACCGGCGGTTGTAATCATAAAAAAAGGCGACTGCGGCTCGCTGATGCAGAATAAAAAAAATGAAAGATTTATTTTGCCTGCATTTCCGACTTCCGAAGTAAAAGACCCCACCGGTGCCGGAGACAGTTTCGCCGGCGCTTTGATGGGCCGCCTGTCGCAGCTGAACAGGAGCGATTTTGATTCACTGAAGGAAGCCGTTGCATACGGCACCGTCGTTGCTTCGTATGCAATTTCCGATTTCTCTCTGGCAGGCCTGAAGGCAGCTGCACGAGGTGATGTCGATAAAAGATTCGCCGAATTGAAAAAATTGACCCGGTTTTAAGACAGGAAAAAAGATGAGAGTTTTTATCGCAGTTGATATTGATGATTCAGCAAGGGCCGCACTCGGCAGGCTGCAAAAAGAGCTGGAAAAGGCCTCCGGCGTCGATAGGCGCGACGTCAAATGGGTCAGGCCTGAGGATATGCATCTTACTCTCAAATTTATCGGCGAGATGGATGATAAAAAACTTCCCGAAGTTTGCACGGCTCTCGAAGAAGCGGCAAAAAAGCATAATAGTTTCCAGCTTGGTATAGAATCTGTGGGCTACTTCGGAAAAAATGCCGCCACAGTCGTATGGGTCGGCACAGCCGCGGGCAGTGAGTCTTTGCAGAGTCTTGCCGGTGATGTCGAAGAACAGTTGGCACAGGCCGGCTGGCCGAAAGAGGACAGGCCCTTTGCAGGCCATCTTACATTGTGCAGAATAAAAAATCCGAGGGCAGGACGAATCCTTGCGCAGATGTCGGAAAAATACAAGGATTTCAATGCAGGGACCGTTAAAATTGATGATGTAAAGGTTTATCAAAGCGTTCTTATGCCCGCCGGTCCGGTCTATTCGGTATTGTGCAAGTTTAAATTAGGTTAAAGTGTATCGATTTATTATTATGAAAAATATGTTATTGTTTTAACTTTTACGTTTAATAATTTAACTTTGGAGTGGAAAAATGACAAAAATCAAGAAACCAGAAGAGGCCCCTAAGGGCGAAGGAAAGGAATCTATTCTCCAGCGGGTCATCGCGCAAATCGAAAAGCAGTACGGCCAGGGCGCAATTATGCAGATGGATGAGCATAAATATGCTCAAGTCGAAGGCATAAGCACAGGCTCGCTTTCTCTGGATATTGCACTTGGCGGAAAAGGTGTCCCCCGCGGCAGAGTAACGGAGCTTTACGGTCCGGAATCCTCCGGCAAAACAACCCTTGCCCTGCATATCATTTCAAACGCACAGAAACACGGCGGCATTGCAGCCTTCATCGATGCCGAGCATGCCCTCGATACGACCTGGGCAAGAAAAGTCGGTGTCGATGTCAATAGTCTCCTGATAAGCCAGCCGGACACCGGCGAACAGGCACTCGACATTGCTGAGATGCTAATCAGGTCCAATTCCGTCGATGTTATCGTGATAGATTCTGTGGCAGCGCTTACACCGAAGACAGAAATCGAAGGCGAGATGGGCGCAAGTCACGTCGGCCTTCAGGCAAGGCTTATGAGCCAGGCGATGAGAAAGCTCACCGCCATCATCAGCAAAAGCAAAACCTGCCTGATTTTCATTAACCAGATTCGAATGAAAATCGGTGTGATGTTTGGCAATCCCGAGACCACCACAGGCGGACAGGCCCTGAAATTTTACAGCTCCGTCCGTCTCGATGTCCGAAGAATCGGAAGCCTCAAGGACAACGTCAACACCATCGGCAGCCGTGTCCGCGCCAGGGTCGTGAAAAATAAAATTGCCCCTCCGTTCCGGGAGGCGGAATTCGACATTATGTTCGACGGCGGCATCAGCCTCGAGGGCGATTTAATCGATGTCGGAAGCGAATGCGGCGTTATCCAGAAAAGCGGCGCATGGTTTACATTAGACGATGTGCGGCTCGGACAGGGCAGGGAAAACGCCAGGCAATACCTCGTCCAAAATAAAGAGTTGTGTCAGCAGATTAAAGAAAAGATTCTTGCAGCCAAAGGCCTGTCTTAACCGGATTGTGAGGAACAGATGCTAAGTTCTAATCAGATAAGAAGCAGCTTTATAGATTTTTTCAAAGGCAAAGAGCATACCTTCGTGCCAAGTTCGCCGCTGGTGCCGATTGGCGACGAAACACTGCTTTTCGCAAACGCCGGGATGAACCAGTTCAAGGATATTTTTCTCGGCCTGGTTACTCCGCCGTACCGAAGGGCAGTCAACAGCCAGAAGTGCCTGCGTGTCAGCGGCAAACACAACGACCTCGAAGAAGTCGGGCGCGACAGCTACCACCATACCTTTTTCGAAATGCTCGGCAACTGGTCATTCAACGACTACTTCAAGGCTGAAGCAATCCAGTGGGCATGGGAACTGCTAACTGGCGTCTGGGGAATCAAGCCGGAGCTTTTGTGGGCGACTGTCTTCGAAGGTGATGCATCTGATAACCTGCCGCGTGATGATGAAGCTGCGCAGCTTTGGACGAAGCTTACGCCGATTTCTCCGGACAAGGTTTTATTTTACGGAAAAAAAGACAACTTCTGGGAGATGGGCAACACCGGCCCCTGCGGACCCTGCAGCGAAATACACATCGACCTCGGTTCATCTATGTGCGACAAACAGGATGTCCCCGGTCACAAATGTGCGGTCAATGGCGGCTGCAGCAGATTCATTGAATTGTGGAACCTCGTATTCATCCAGTATAACCGCGATGAAGAAGGAAAACTCGCTCCCTTGCCAGCAAGATATATTGATACAGGAGCCGGCCTCGAAAGGGTCGCTGCAGTCCTGCAGAATAAAAGGAGCAATTACGATACCGATTTGTTCTCGCCTATAACCGATGCTGTTGCAAAAATCACTGGCCATAAATATACCTCGCAGCTTCACAACAAAACCGATATCGCCTTCAGGGTCATTGCCGACCACATCCGCGCACTTACCTTTGCAATCACTGATGGTGCAATGCCATCAAATGAGGGGCGAGGCTATTGCATCCGCAGGATTCTGCGCCGTGCAGCCAGATTCGGCAGAGAGCTTGGTATGCACGAGCCGTTCATTTATAAGCTTGTCCCTGTGGTCGTCGATATTCTCGGCAGCGCGTTCGAGGAAGCCAAACAGAGGGCTGAACATACCTCTGTAGTAATAAAATCGGAGGAAGAAAGTTTCGGCAAAACCCTCGACAGGGGCATCGAGATATTCAATTCAGCCGCACAGCGCGCAGTTAAAAGCGGCAAAAAAATCATCGACGGCGAAGATGCCTTTCAGCTTTATGATACATACGGTTTTCCTCTCGACCTTACAGAGCTGATGGCCTCCGAAAGGGGCCTGAAGGTCGATAAGGTCAAATTCGAGAAACTGATGGAGCAGCAAAGGCAGCGTGCACGCGCCGCCCAGAAAACAACTGCAGTTAAATTCTCCCTGACAAGCAAAGAGCTTCCCGTAACAGATGACTCCCTGAAATATCAGGCCGACAAATGTGAATCAGAAATTATCGGCTGGGCGGATTTCGAGGGTTATCATACAGAAGAGTCTTTCGGGATAGAAAATATCAGGAAAAAAGTTTATATCCAGATAGCTCAGGAAGACGAGCGAAAAACCGCTGTAATACTTCATAAGACCTGTTTCTACGCCGAGGCCGGCGGGCAAATCGGCGATTGCGGCGTCATCGAATCCATCAACGGGCGATTCATCGTTGACAGGGCCGAAAAAATCGGCGACAGCGTCTTTCACTGGGGAAGGTTCGAGAAAGGCTATTTCCATATCGGAGAAAAAGTAACGGCGATAGTAAGCAAGGACAGAAACTCGACGCGCAAAAACCACACCGCGACACATCTTTTGCAGTGGGCGCTCCAGCAGGTTGTCGGCAAATCCGTCGCCCAGCAGGGCAGTTTCGTCTCGCCGGATTATTTGAGGTTCGATTTTATCTGCCCGACGGCTCTTACCGCCGAGCAGATTAAAAAAGTCGAGGACCTCGTACAGGAAAAAATCGATGCCGATGAGCCTGTTACCTGCACACTTATGCCCAGAAACCAGGCACGCAAGCTCGGTGCTATGGCGCTTTTCAGCGAGAAATATGGCGAGGAAGTGCGCGTCGTATGCATAGGAGCGGATAGCAAAGATACATTATGCGATGCCTTCAGCCGCGAGTTCTGCGGCGGCACGCACATCGACAGAACAAGTGCCATCGGCGGTTTCAAGATTATCAAGGAAGAAAGCATATCCGCGGGCGTCCGAAGAATCACTGCCCTGACAGGCTCAGGGCTCAATGCCTATTTTGAAAAAGTAAGCGCCATCACCGACCAGCTCTCGGAGATGCTCGATGTTCCCGCCGATGGTCTGGTTGAAAGGGCAAGCCAGTTATTGAAAGAAAATAAGCGGCTGCTGAAAGAGGCAAAAGGCGCATCAAAACTAAAAGAAAGCAATGTTGCATCGGAAGCCGGCGTATTGCTTGAAAAGGCCGAGAAAATAGGGCAAACTTCGATAGTAGTCGGCAGATTGTCCGGCGCCTCCGATGAGCAGGTCCGCTCGGCTATTGATATGATTAAGAAAAAAGCCCAGTCGGTAGCTGTTATTTTCGGTTATGCAGATAATGATAAAGTTACCATCGCAGCCGGAATGAGCGAAGACCTCATAAAAAGAGGCCTTAGCGCCGGTGATTTGGTCAAAGAAGTTGCCCCGCTCATCGATGGACGCGGCGGCGGCAGGCCGCATATGGCGCAGGCCGGCGGAAAAAATCCTGAAAAACTTGATGAGGCCCTCGCAAAGGCCTCTGAAATTATCCGGGGAAAGCTTGCAAATGCTCAGTAGTCATCCCGAATTAAAATCATTCAACTCATTGGTGTAATTTTTTATAGGGAAAAGAAATGAAATTCTTGAATGGCAAAGTTCCGCCGATTATACAGGCAGAAGACCACTGGGACGAAAAAAACAGAATCCTTACCTACACCTACGGGAAATTACCCATCATTGCTATGAAAATTCCGGGCACCAGCGAAGTTTCGTATCGTCACGATTCCGACGGCACCTTAAACAGCATCCCTCTTGTTCAGCAGATATACGTGATGATGGAAGAAACGGTTACGGCTGATGTCACTTTGTGTTTGGGCCGTGACACGATTAATATCAGGCCAAAACGTGCTGCACACGAGCAGGCTATCATCGGCCAAACCGGAAGGCCCCTGATGCATGGAGTCAATGCGCTTTATGATATCGCTAACGATTGTCTCTTAAGCTGGCACGGTAAAAAATGGCGATGGAAATCCGAAAGGTTTGAAATTGATAAAGACGGCAAGCTTCTTGCGAATCTCGAAGTTGAGCTTGGACCTTCGGCGTGGTTTTTAAATTTCAAGCCTCACCTTTACAAAACTCATTACGGTTATAAATACCATGAGCCCTGGAAAGTCCGGCCGGAATTAAAACCAATAAGCGGCTGGTGCTCGTGGGAAGCATATCGCCGAAACGTATCCCAGCAGGCGATTGAAGAAACCTCTGACTTCTGTGTGAAAAATTTCAAGCCTTACGGAATGGAATATATCCAGCTCGATGACGGCTTCCAGTATCTTCCGATGCCGATTGACCCGGCTGCCCCTATACCGAAGGCCTGGCTCGAAATAAACAAAGAGAAATTTCCCGCAGGCCACTCCGGAATTGTCAAAGCAATCTCCGAGAGAGGCCTGTCTGCCGGCATCTGGACGAGCGTCTCGATATATAATGATGAGTTTCCAAAATATCAGTCGGATTGTCTCCTGAAAGATAAAGACGGCAAGCCAATCCTCGGTGACTGGATTAAATATCTTATTGATTGCACACCGCAGACTTTGGCCAAACACGTCAAACCCGTTTATGAGGGTATGGCAAAGTTTGGCTATAAATATATGAAAACCGATGTCACGCGCCATTTACTTTTCGATGGTTTTCATAAAGCTGTTGCAGATGGCACTTTGACAAACGAGGAATCCGAATCGAAACACCGTGCTTATCTGGAGGCCGCTCGTCAGGGACTTGGGAAAGATATCTTCTGGCTGCTCAGCTGGGGCGTGATGACCGAAGGCGCCGGCGTTGTCGATGCCTGCCGAATCTCGATGGATGCACTTCCCACCTGGTCTGGCCTGCGAATGCAGATTATGGAATCGGCAA
>Ga0105097_10000288_pt1 | contig 22464 bp, 10 predicted proteins | sample PPLLak12cMay2015_FD_87035 | JGI IMG/M metagenome (GOLD analysis project Ga0105097, IMG submission 87035) | Freshwater sediment microbial communities from Prairie Pothole Lake near Jamestown, North Dakota, USA - PPLs Lake P7 Core (1) Depth... | ecosystem: Environmental > Aquatic > Freshwater >...
ATATAAAACAACACACAATATACCCGTTAACACCACATACCGGACAGGTATCCTTACCACATTCATGCCCATCAGGATCGACAGGCAACTCACTTTCTTTACCGATCTTTCCACAGTAGCCACACCGAAACCAATGGTTGTCATGCGCCATAATAAACCCCCCTTCGCCCCTCTGTTATCTACAGGGCTTATTTAATAATTTCAAAACTCCATGCCGCAGCCGATATCTCATTTTCTGCCACATATTCCCACATCTCGTTGAGTGTATCAAAATACAGCGACGACGATTCTTGCTGCTCATTCAATACGCGGTATCCCTTAACTTTTGATGATTCCTTTTTCTCAAACATAATTTCACCCCTTTTTGGATTAAGTTAATATTAAGTTAATGTTACCTTAATATTAATATAACACAAAAACAAACGTTTGTCTATAGCCATTGTGTAAATTTTTAAAGGGAGGGATAAAAACAGAAAAGCCGGTTTTTACACCGGCTCTCCCGAAAGGAATCTGAAGGAAACTTGTTTCAATCCACGCACCTTCGAAGGGTGCGACAGTATAAAGGAATACTGATAATATATATAAAAAAAATCAGAAATGCAAAATTATCTTTACTTACTTTTCATCGCTTCGATTTGTTCGCAATTTTTAACGATGGCCATTTCGGCCTGGCGAAGGCGTTCGTATATCTCGTCGAAATTCTTGTCAAGTCGAACCTGAATCTTCTCAATATTTTTCGATATTGTTTCCAACAACACCGACGTGACCGCCTTCGCTTCACTTCCCCTGGACTGTATCCAATCCCACAGCACCTTACCAAGAATACCAACCAGTAAACTCGCCGCAGACGACACAGCTACAGTAACAGCGTCATTCATTTTAATCTCCTATGACATTTTTGTAGTACAATAAAAACTGTTTAGATTTTTCAGTGATCCGCTTGTCGATCCGTTCGACAGCCTGCATATCACCGCGCTCCATAGCCTTTTCACGCTTCTCTTTTAACTCTCTCATATCAGCCTGTTTTAAATTGATGGTGCTTGTCGTCCTACCCCCTTCCGTCTCTTTATTCATTTCAGTTAATCGCAGTACCTTGATATTTTTTTTCTTGTATTCAGCCGCACGCTGCGGGTCATCTTCCTTCATTTCTTTGTAGTTTTTACGCTTCCGCTCCGCATCTTTGGCAATCTCCAAAAACCGCACGTATTCAGGACTGATCTCCTTTTCCCGGTTCTTAAGCTCCTTCACCCGGCCGCCGCCAAGCCACCAGTAATAATGCTTGCCGAAGAAGGGTATCAACTTCCACGTTTCAGCCTGCTTCAATTTAACGGAAAACGGCTTTGAATCGTCTTTAAACAGCTTCCACGCATCCCGCAACGGCGCCTCGATAATATCCATTGGAGGAGTTATCAGCTTCCAGAACGCCATCACAGGACCTTCCCTGCGTACCTCGTAAGTCAAATAACGACTCAACCCAAACAACCGAAAAATATTATCGTATACCTTGTCCTCAAAAGACGGCTTCCGGCCAAACAGCCAATCCTTTAACTCATCAGCGCCGGCATTCGCCGCAATAAAAAGCGCAGCCAAATAGCCAAGGTTCAAAAAACCACGGGCAATCATTTTCATGTCATTATTTTTGAAGCCCTGGACAATGACGTCAATCGACTCATTGCGGAAAACATCCAGTTGTTTGATGGTGAATGTTTTCAGCATGTAGAATATTCTGCCATTGGGCGATTTAAGATACGACAACGGCATCTCCGACAGTGCCAATGGCTGAAAATCCAATAACCGGGTAAACAGCATATATTTAACGTTATCAGTGATACGCTTATTCTTCAAATCATCCAGCACAAGCTTTCCGACCTCAAACCCGAAAAGCTCCTGCAGCGTCTTTAATAATCTAATATCCCGACGCTGCGCTTGCTGCTGATATTTTAACAGAAGCCCGTTTATTAACATCTCCTTGCCAACATTATCCATTTTAGTTAATAAGGTAATGTCAAATATTTTTTGCAGGATTTTACCCAACCCGCGTGTAGTCCGAAACTCTTCAGCAATCCTGTTTAATCCCAAATCCTCTTTTGTGATAACAGATTTACCCGCAACCGCCATAGCCAGAGATTTCGTTGCATTTATGGGACCAGCTTCATAGTACGGCCAGGTAAAATCACCTATCTGCGTAAGAAAAGAACTGAAGCCCGATCCCATTGACCCTATATATCCCAGGTCTTTTACCGTCTGCAAGACATTACCCGATGGCCGATAATTAAACCTCGCCTTGAAAATACCTATCAACTCATCCTGCTGTTGAGAATTTAACTTCCCATCCTCAATCGCCTTTAATATATAGGTATCAATTCCACCTTCTATATCGTTTATCCTATTATCGATTACATCTTTAACCATCTCATCAAACGACATAGCCTCCTGAACAGCCCCCTTCTCTTCAGCCTGGGACTGTAAATCCATACCCAAAAACTTACGTATTTCAATAGACTGATCCATTTCATGAATATATTTAATCAGTGCAGATACAGAATAGTCATAAAACCGATCCATCTCAATATCAATAATATTTATAGTTCTCTTCTGTGTCGGTCCGGGAATCTGAACCATTCTGTCCGGCCGGGCAATAAGCTTATCGACAATATCACCCTTCTCTTTTTCACTTAATGGCCGCCCCATTGTCTTTTGCGCCTTCTCTATCTGCTTGTCGATAATGCCACCTTCAACACTGTCCGACACATAATTAAGCAGACCGGAATAATCCAGCAACATCCGCGGCCAATACTCCTGCACATAATTCATGGAAAATCCAGCTAATTTAGCACGGGCATGAATAGAATCCAGAATACCCCGTACCGCCTCGTATTCAGCCTCCATTTTGTATTTGCTGATTATATCCGTTACCATTTTCTTGTCTGAATTCTTAACCGCCAGATCAAATATCCGCTGATCGTCAGCCGGTATCTTTTTAAATTTATCAGTAAATGGCTGAATCGCTTTTAAATCCTTCATTTCCTGCTGCCGGTAATCACTCTCAAATCTGCGCAGCTCGTTTTTAAAAACAGGATTTATATGCTTTAATCTTGTACTGACCGGCACAAGATTATTAGCAAGAACCTTGTCCTTAATGTGCTGATACGACTTTTCCAATCCCAGGTACTTTTTAACAGGATGCTCTTTCTGAACCGCAGCCTTGGCGTATATCTGATCCAGTTGCTCCCGGAGAGGAATATCAGCTTCACTCTTCTGAAACATCGGCTGACCTTCGAAGAGGACGGATTCGCGCATGGATTCGGTGATGGGAATGGATTGCTGAATACCCAATTCACTTTTATATACAATTTCTCCCTTTAACCGCCCAATGATTCTTTTTGCATCATCTTCGCTTTTTGCGTATGTTTCTTCTTTCCCGTTTTTGGTAATAAGATATGGATAGTCGCCTTCATAGTCTTCGCGAGCCGTGACTTCGTAAATATCCTTTGTGGAGGTGGGTTTTGCAAAATTCACATCTTCAACTTTAGTTCCCCACTTCTTTCCATACTTCTCGTAGAACTTCGGGATTATGCGGTCGTAGAGATTGACCGCCCATTCGCCGCCGATCTTAAGGTTTTCCCCCGACAAAACAGTATTTTCAGCGCCTTTTGCATCTGGATTATCCTTTAAATATTCCAACTGTTCTTTATATTCTAAATAGTTTATTCTGCCAGCTTTATAAGCATTAGCCACTTGCTGTTCTGCATTTTCACTTTCACCAACTCCATCTTGTATTCTTTGCGCGATATCTTTTCCAACATTCTTTGAAATATTATCAACATCAGAGTTATCAGTTGTCCAAATTGGTCTACCGTCGTCACCAATAACATCAACGCGATACTTACCGTTTTTATGTTTTCTATAAACTATTTTACTCACTTTCTTACTTAAATCATACCGATCCGCTGTCTGCTCCCCGTTGATCCACGCCACCCGGTCGTAACCCTCTTCGGCGGCCATGCGCAGGACACGTTTCAGAGTGAGCTCTTCCCAATTCTTGAGGAAGGGTTGTCCGGGAACGCCTTCTTTTTTTGCACCTGTCCTTACAATTCTATCAACCTCAACAATAGTAAGCGGTTCACTATAATTATCTTTAATATCTGCAATTCTTTCTTTTGCAAGCTCTTTTGTGTTAAAAAATATGTTTGGTTCACTTCCTCCAATAGAAATACCAAATTGTTTTGTTGTTGGTTCGTTAGCACCAGCTATTCCCTTCTCCCTCGCCTCCCTCGCCCAATCACTCTGAATCTCCTCAACAAACAGCACCTTCTCCCCGTTCGGCCCGGTGCGATCGTTCATGCGGATGTGAGCTATGACGTTCGGTTCTTCCCAATGAGAGGATAGATACGAAGATTTAACCCCTAATTGATGTCTCGTTTTTGGAGAAATAACATCTAAAGGAATCCTATTTATTGCATCTTCTTTGCTATTTGCAAATATAGGATTTCCAACAAATCTATCTCCTATTGAAACTTGATATGTCCCATCATCTAACTTTTCGGCAGTTAATTTCTGTCTAATATTATCCAAATCTGTTTCTGGCAACGTCAGCAGCACTTCCCTGTAGTTCTCGCCTCCAGGGAGGGAGTATTTGGAGAATTTGGCACCTTTAAGTTCTCTTTCTTTTTCGCTTGTGAACGTACTGCTTCTCCCGTATGAATTTATCTGCCCTACCGTCGATATATAATTACCACCACTATCCCTTACAAGTCCCCCGTTATTTACTATTATTTTTGCCTCTTCAAACGGTATTTGTCTTGGCTTTTTACTTTTTTCAACCTCTTTAATTTCAACCTGATTTTCCCGCACAAACTCTTCAATCTCCGCCTTGGTGACGCTCTGCTTCCCCTTCAGAAAATCATCCAGCCCCATCCACTTCCATTCCGCTTCTTTGACCCCCGGTGTTTTCGTTATCATGGCGAACATCTGATCGCCGGTGCCTTTTTCCTGCTTCAACCCGGATACCGCTTTCTGCAGGGGACTGAAGAACGTCGGCGCAACCTTTTCCGTTTTCTGCATCATCGGCTTCATCGTCAGCTTCGCTTGTATCTCTTTCAGCCCCTTGATATCCTTGGCGATGGCAAACATCACATCTTCAACCGTGTCGGCCGCCAACCCCATGTCGATTAAAAACTGCCGTATCGCTCTCCATACCTGGTATGCAATCCCGCGGTTCTTCGGATTCGCAATGTAATCCTCCATGCTGAACGCAATCCATTCGCCAAAAATGATATTTTCAGCAAACTTCGGATTGTCCTCGAGCTCCTCTGCATACTTCTCCCGCAGCTTTTCCATGGCCGGAGTGTACTTTGCTACCCGGTACAAATCGCTGATACGCTTATATACCGGCTTATTCGTCCTCAAAACGTTTATAGCGCCGGCATGACCCATTATTTCATGCACCAGTATTCTCGAGATCTCCTTACTGCTTTTAACAAGCGGATTTATTACCACATGAAATCCACGCTCATCTTTCCACACAGCCCCCTTGGTTATCGGACGCCCTTCCTTCGTAGTGCCGAAAGAATACTTGTTTCCCGGGCCGAACTTATCCGAAATAACCACGTCAAAACTATCCCACAGCGCAGGGCTTATCAAACCTTTCAATTCCGCAAATGATTTTTCAAAACGAACCGGCTCACCTTTGCTGAATAGCGATAGTTGCTCCGTGCCGGCCACCACGCCCTCGCCACCCTCAAACAAGGGTAACGCCTCGACGTCGGCTTTACCGCCTTTTTTCGCCTTAATTCTCGCTTCCATTTCAATTTGCTGCGGTGTCCGCTCTGCAGGAAGGATGCCTTCAAACATATCAGCGGTTTCTTCGGTAAATTTAATGGGTTTTTCACCCTTCATTTTCACAACATCCGGCTCGGCACCCTCATCTTCTCCGCCGACTTCCTTTCCGTTCTCATCGAAAATCTTACCTTCAGAGAGATCGACCGGAAGAACATCACGCATACTATCCCAATCTATATCTAACAGATCTGGCTCTTCAGACTGCTTTTTCTTTTGTTCATCCAGAATAACTTCAATTTCCTTCAATCGTGCTGTTTTTTCAGCAATCTCCTGGGTGAATTCAAACGGATCGTCAACCTTCTTTTTAGCCTTTGCAAGTGACGACTCCGCCTCCGCCTGCCTTTCCTGAAACGATTTAAGCTGATTATCCATTCTACTATATACAGCGCCACTTAATTCATTTACAACCTGCAATCCGGACAACGGCGTCGAACCGTTATATTTCCCACCATACTGATAATTACCGACGGCATAAAACTGCCCCCATACTGTTTTAGCAGCCAACTGCGCATTTATCTCAAGCTTAAAACCCCCATATTCACCGATAACCTTTTTTTCTACAACATAATTACCACCGGCTTTTATCGCCAAACCCTCCATCGCCTTTATAATTGCTTCACCTGCAGCAGTGACAGGATTCGACATATTTTTCTTGTTATACTCGACGCCATCGATAGTTATGCTGAAATCATCACCCTTTAATTCAGGTTTGCGAGTACCAATATCCTTCTTTACCTTATCTATACTTTCTTTTATAGATTCGATTTTAGCGGGAAGGTTTTTAATCTCCGACTTTAACTGCGCCTTGGTTTTAATATATGCATCTTCAAAATTATTTAACTCTTTCAGTCGATACCGCAGCCCGAGCGATTCCTTCATAGCCGGATCTTCAATGCTCAAATCTTTAACCGTGCTGAAGAAATCCTCCTCAATCTCATAATCGACATTCTCCGTACTGCCCATCACGTTTTCTATAGCACGGGCCTTTGTCTCCAACATGCTCCATATACCGGTATCAAGCGATCCCCGCGTTGCATAGTTATATATTTCAACAGTTCCCTTTTTACCCTCTTTGGTTATATCCTTTCCGTTCTCATCAAAATCACGCACACTATTCCCCTGGCGCACAAAGCGACCGATTGCCTGCCAGAAATCACGCGGACGCCATTTTGCATCCAGAAAATGTATCGCCTTTCCAAGGTCCTGAACGTTCGTTCCAGCGCCCATTTTAGCGACACTACCGACCAATATTCTAACCTTACCCTCTCGCATATCCTGAAACATGGCAGCTTTCGCTTTATCAGAATCATACTTCGGATCGGATATAACAGCAATTTCCTCCGGCCTGATACCATTCTTTACGAGCTTTTCAACAATATCCTTTATCGCATCGAACGATACCACCTTTTTACCGGTCTTATCCTTCCGATAACTTTTAGCGCCATCGACAAAAACAATCTGCGTGTATTTCTGTTTTGCATACCGCTTATACACATCGGTTATTTTACCCACCGCCACATTTAATTTGCTTTCCGGCATATCGGGGAGAGACGAGCTGAATAACCTCATATCCAGCGCAGCCTTTTTCCCATCATCAATAATTACCAGAACATTATCCATCCCCTTTTGACCCGGCTTCTGTCCTTTTAAATCATCCTCTCTTTTAACCAGATACCGTTTAAACGACTTCATATAGTCGGTTAATGGAGCTGCGATATTTATAACTTTTTTAAAAGGTAAATTCCTGCCAGATACCAGTATATCGTTTTCCTCTAAATATTTAGCTGTTTTTATATCCCATGTTTCACGCAGAGCTTTCATCAGGGAACGGGCATTCTTTATTTTCGCAAACATTGTTTTTAATTTATAGCTTGTACCCGTATTATCAGGAGCCATTTCAGTAATAATGCTGGCGTTCAACCGCTGCCAATCATCAAACGACCCTATTCCCTGATCGTGTAACCATTCAGGCTGCAAATATTTCATCATTGTATACGACTCGACCAGGGTATTGCTTATGGGCGTACCAGTAGCAAAAACGACACGGCCATTCTTTTTATACAGATATTGTGTTTTCTGATACAAATCCATAGCCCGGCCAGACCCGCTCATTGTACCCAACCCGCGGACATTTTTCAACGTAGTGAAATACTCCAGATTTTTGAACAAGTCCGCCTCGTCCACCAATAACATATCCACGCCCAAATCATCAAAATACAGCGTTCCAGTTTCCTTATGAACACGGTTTTTCAAGTTCAGTATCTTATTTTCATATTTATCAATCTTCTTTTCCAGCTCCTTAACCGTGCGGTCTTTTTTTATTTTTCCGCCATGATCGTCCGACGTGATACTTTTTAAAAATGTTTTGTATCCCTGGACTATTTTACGTATTTGATCCATCTCCTCTGCCGGGCTTAATGGTATAGATAGAAAATCCTGCATTTTAACAAGAACAGCATCCCAATCACCTGTCGCTATGCGATTAATAAAACGCTTTCTGTTTTCCTTTGATAGATCACCCTCCTGCGCTACCAGTATTTTAGCAGAGGGATACGCCTGCATATACTCCTTCGTCCATTGTTTTACCATGTGATTCGGAAAAACAAACATCGGCTTTTTAATAAACCCCATGCGCTTTAATTCCCCGGCGCCCCATACCATTTCCAGCGTTTTGCCGGCACCGACCTCATGCGCAAGCAGCACCCGCATCGATTGAACAATCCTCCACACCGCATCAGCCTGATGAGGCAATGCAGGATGAGGAAACGCACTATTAACAAACTTGATAACCGCCTTTGGATCTCTGACCCTCAACGGATGAATATACACACGATTAACAAACGCATTAAATCTATCATTAAATGAACGCACCAGCCTCTTTGTGCGGTCATCGTCATCCCATACCCACTTACTGAATTCCTTTTTAATGAGATCGTTTTTAATTTGAGCTTCAGAACTCTCCTTTTCCAATAATACCTTTTTCTCTTTTCCATCAACATCCAAAACCGTATTATAAACGAGAGATTTTTGATCCTTCAGAACATCCGATATAATCTTTGTAGCATCACGACGATCAGTACCAAAATCACGATTCAATAAATGGCTCTTTACATTTTTAGAAACTTCAACGGACCATTGACCGGTCATCGGATTGTGTAAAACCTTCGTTCCTCGCGTTTCCAGCAATGTGTTGATAAAATCACCGACATCATCAGTAGACATAACAGGTGAATTCAGCGAAATACCTATTTTGTCGAAGGGTATATCCAAAGGCTGGACCGCTTTTATCTCCTCGACATTTTGACGGAACGAGTTATCTTTTTTAAATGCCTTATTTGCTGTTAGTAACTTTTGCTTAACGTCCCCGGACAGATATTCTTCCCTGCTCAAATATACCGTATTCCCGCCATTCAGAAAATCTTCCGGACTTTTAAAAATCAATCCGCTGTCCAGCAACATATCTGTTGTTTCTGCGGTAGATTTTCCCACCATCGACGCAATATGATTGATATTAACCGTACCAAATAAATTCAGAGAGACAATCAACGCATCGATCGGCGAATCTGATTTTTCAATAACCTTTTCCGTGTGCAATATAGCGCCCCTCAACAAGGCGCCCTTCGTTGCCATTTTAGTTTTCTCATCATACGACTCTATCGATTGCACGATTAAAACACACGGATCGTCCTTAAATAACTTCTCATTAACTTTACTGTTTAACGGACCATATTTTTTAACAAAACCTTCATACTCCCGCTCCAGAGCAGTAAGATATTTTTTAGCCTCACTTGTATTTTCAGCGCGATACTCAACAAACAACCTCAACATAGCCTCTTTCATTCTAACAAACGACTTAACCTGCGCGGTATTATAACCATTATATCTTTTAATCTCACCGTTCAAAATATCCTTTTGAAACACTGAATCCTTATCCACAAAAAACGATCCAAAAGGAAGCGCAGCAACATCATTAACATTTTCAAGCTGAACCTTAACATCCTCCTCTTTGCTTACAGACGGCTCTTTAAATTGTCCCACGACATTTTCAGGCAACCTGTTAATTGCAGCGTCAATCATTTCCTTAAACCCGGACTTTTCTATACCGGGACTTAACGTGACGTTATACTGGTTTGCCCCGTACATGGTACCCGATAGATTCTGGTTTCCGATAACCATATCAGGATTATTCACAAAATACCCGCCCACAAAAACTTCAATCTTCCCCGGCTCACCCTTTTGCTTATCCATCATTACCGGAACAGAAGAGAGAAAAGACTCGTTTAATTGTGACGGCGAAACACCCTTTGCCCGTTTCTGCAGAAAGATAACATCCGTTACCACTTCAGTTCCGGCATTTTCCTTGAAGGCAGTAGAGGGTAATCGTATCGCTCCAATAAAATCAGCCTGATCCGTGATTAATTTTCTTACCCCGGGATCCTTCTTGTCCATGGTGAAATGCGTCGTAACAAACGCAATCAATCCACCTGGTTGAACCCCATACAGGCTTTTCAGAAAATAGAAATCATGCAGGGCTGAACCAGAGGGAACGCCCGGTGTTTTAAATTCATTCGGCTCGACAGGAGACACGTCCGAAAAAGGAACGTTAGATATGACTGTCTGGTAGTAATCAGCAGGCATTTTAACCGACTGATATCCCTTTATCTGTATCGCGGCATTCTGGTATAGTTGCTGCGCTATCCTTCCCGATATGTTATCCAGCTCGATGCCGGACATACCCATCTTGATACCGGCAGGACGCAGACCAAAGAAATGACCTATTCCAATTGCAGGCTCAAGCACGTTACCACCGTTAAACCCAAGCCGGGTAACAGCCTTCCAGATTGCCTGAATAACCGTCGGTGACGTATAATGAGCGTTTAGCGTAGACCGTCGTGCAGCAGTATACTCCTCATCAGTAAGCAGCTCGCGCAGTTCAGCGTGAAATTTATTCTCTCCACTCTCCTTAAAAACAGAAGACAGACCGCCCCAACCGACATAATGCACCAACATTCGCTGTTCTTCCAATGTTGCATAGCGGCCATCTTTTTCAATCTGCTTTAATATTTTTATAGCGGCAATATTATCTCTTGTTTTTTGTACGGGACCGCCCTCACCAATACGATCGCTCTCCTGTATCAGGTAGTCGATCAGACGCACCTCCCTGTTTTCAGTTTTTGGCGGAGATATAACTAATTCATCTCCTCTTGCTCCCCGGTCTGATCCGCTGCTGGACGAAGAAACGAATCCTGATACGCGATCTCCTCTGCCTGCCCCGTGTACATCCCCGACTTTTCCAGCGTCTCCACCTGCCTGTTCATCCTCTCCAGCGCCTCGTTCAGGTTTTTCTCCAACTGGCCGCTCTTTTTCCACTCCCTTACCAGCTTCGGATTCGCCTCCAACCACTGCTGCTTTATCGTGTACCTCCTTACGCTTCCCATCTTCTTCGCCCCTTTCTTTATCTTTAACTTCCGGCGCCTTAACTTCAGGCTTTTCCGCCACCGGCGCTCCGGGTATCGATTCCTCATTTATTTTAATACCGAAACGGTTCTCCATTCCCTGGATAGAACCCACTTCCGTCCGTGTAAAAGGCATCCCTCTTTTCGCAGTACCCTTCGACAAATCTTTAAAACCAAACTTATATTTTTTTGTCCCGTTAATCTCCCTGTCAAACGTAATACTTTCCAGTTGATACGACCGCCCATCATACTCAAAGGCGTCACCAATACCCACGACAGGCCGCATCTCATCCGGCTTCGGTTCAGGCTTTTTTTCAACAGGCTTTTCAACTTCCTGCTCCTTACTCTCTTCCGGCGCCTTTGCTTCAGGCTCCCTTACTCTCTTTGGCTTTTCAGGTATCGACTCTTCTTTTATTTTTATTCCAAAACGATTACCAATACCGGCAATCGAACCTCTTTCCGCCCTGAATATGGGCATCTTATCAAACGTTATATCTTTAAAAGTAAACGAATACCGACTTGCCCCGTCAATATCCGTATCATATTCTATTTTATCAAGGACATACTTTCGGTTATTATGAGTAAAATCATCCCCGATACCAACATCCTTACGCTCAACCGCCTCCTTAACTTCCGGTTTCTTTACTTCCGGTTTCTTTACTTCGGGCTGCTCTTTTGTTTCCGGCTGCTCTTTTACTTCGGTTTTTTTTACTTCCGGTGCCGGCGCTTCCGGCTTCTTTACTTCGGGCTGCTCTACCTTTTCCGGCTTCTTCGCTTCCGGCTTCATTACCTCTTCAGCACCCACATCATCAAAACCTACATTTGCGCCAAAATTAAAATCTGTATCCCCCTCCTCATCAATACCAATATTCAAATCCTTTAACTGTATATCTAAATCGTCGATTGCCCTCTCATATTCATCCAAAACAGCACCGCGCTCCGACTCCCAATTTCTGATATATTTTTTATAATCATCAGAATTCAACCCTTCCTGTATTAAATCAGCAACACTTTCAGAATCCCAATAAGATATAGACTTATCATTCAAAACAACATCTTCAGGAACAAACGCAGCGGTAGAATCACGCCCCTCTTCTCTGGCCTGATTCCATGAATCAGCTAAACCCTGGAATATATTTTCAACATCTTCAGTCTTCTTAATTCGATTACCGGAAGAATCAAGAGATTTTGTCGATAGTAAATTTTTCCATTGATCCCCGGTTATAGTTCCAGACAGACTCTTTCGCAGATCAGATCCAGCTTCAACCCTTGCTCGCCCCCTGTCTAAATCTGTTAATTTAGCTTGCTTGCTGCTCTCCGCAAATTCGAAGCCCTTGTCGATATCTTCCTTTCTCGCTCTGCGTGTCGCTTCATCCACTCCCGGTGTTCCTCGTCCTCCAATACCGACGGCTTCTTCGGAGGCTGCTGCTTCCGCTGCTTCATCTTTTCTTCGTGTTCGTAATACGCGACGATCCCCCGTATACGCAGCGCCTTCGCCTTCGCCTCCGGTAACTCCACTATCGGGGATGGCTCCATGTACAGCGCCATGTGTTTCCTCCTTTTTTTTATTTTTTTTATTAAAATCGAAATCTTTAGGTACATTTACAAACGCTTCTGTTCTATCTCTACCTTGGTCTTTAGCGTAATATACCGCATTATCAGCTTCAGTGATTCCAGTACCAACCCCCGCCGAAAAGGATATTCCCGACAGGTTTCCTTCAGCGAACCGCCTCTCTTTGAAAGAGGACCGTATCTCATCTAACTTAAGTATAACATCTTTTTCTTTACCTTGCAAGGGAAAAATAACAATTTCTTCACCGCCATGCCGGACAACACTCCCCAACCCGGCATCATCAATCTGCGTTTTCAGTGCTAATCCAAACGCATTCAAAACCTCATCCCCACGCGCATGACCCCACTCGTCGTTCACCGTCTTAAAATGATCGATATCAACCATAATTACCGGTTTATCTTCAACGGCTTTTAATTCCGCTCCCGACGTTTCGCGTTTATATAGTCCGTTATCCTCGCCCCAGGAACGGGTTTTCAGACCTGTCGTTGTATCAAAATACAACCGGTTTCTAAACGCCTCCTTCTTTACCGACTCATCATGAATCGCTTTTGCCGCTTCCCGCGGTAACTTCCCCAACACTTCATTACTGCGCTTGTCACTATCCTCATCAGATAATCCGGCATCCTTGTAACTTTCCTTCAGCGAACTTAAAATAACGTTCTTTTCTTCCGGTGTATATTCCGGCTGTTTTACCGCTTCCGGCACGATCGCAGTCTCGTCATCTCCAATCACTTCATACTTAAAACCATCCGGTTCAACGACAACCTTTTTCTTTTCGGCGGGTTTCTCCGCTGCTCGTTCAGCTTTTAATCTTTCAGCGTATTCTTCCGGTGTTAATGTTTTCCACTCCGCCTTTGGCTCCCCTGCGGGAAATTGCATCTCCCCCATCTTGAATTGTGTTTGAGGCTCTACACCTTTTTTCAATATAGCCTCTCCACCTGCTTTAATACCTGACGCCCCAACCCCCGCCAGAGAATAAGGCGCCATAGGCCCTGCTGCCTGTAATGCCGCCTTTCCTCCACTCTTCAACCCATCCCACAGAATTTTTCCGATATCTTTGTCGGATTTATTCTCAATTTTCTTTCCTATATCAGTTCCGACGTCGGTAATGAACTGCTGCACACCCTCTTCACCAACCTCATGAAGATAGTCTTTTCCTTTTTCTTTGAGCAATTTCAGAGCGGTGTTTATAATGCTTTTTTTCAGCGTCGCCCCGCCTGCACCCTTTGCCAACTTGGTAATCTGCCCCACCTGGGCAAACTCGACAGCAGCATACGCAGCGCCTACCAATGGAGCTATTTCACGGGCAGTATCAAAGGACACCCCCGCTTTCATCAGGTCATTGGTGACCATACCTGTCCCCTGCCGTGTCCAATCGCTGTACGACCATGCCGCACCGACGCCGGGAAGAAATCCCTTTGCCGCACCCGTAGCCATAGGAGGGAACATTTCAATAGACGATATCAATAAGGTCTTCAGCAGACCTTTCTTTTTCTCCGGATCTGCCGCAATAGCCTCTTCATATTTTTTATTCAATTCAATGAATTGCTTTGTACTCTCCTCGTTACCCGATACGGTAAAATCACCAATAGCCTTTTCTATCGCCATTTTCAGCGATCCCCGCTCAAGAGCTGCACCGTAATCAGGATTATTCTTTTTCAACGCTTCAATGCGCTCGTTGATCTTATACGCTTTAATCTCAACCGGGTCCAGATATTCCCCAAACCCGATAAGATTCTCCCCGACAGCCTCCATTTTCTTTTTCTTCGCCGGATTCTCCTCAAACCTCTTTACAGCCTCAAGGAACGGCCTAACCCTCGGCTCCTCCCTTGGTGCCTTTGACACGTCGATCCTGCCCTGGTCGTCCCTGTATTTATCAGCAACGGATTTTAACTCTTCCGGCTTTGCAAAAACCTTTTTCTCCTTACCACCATCTCCGATAACAATAGAACCAAACTGATCCTGAAACGCTTTGTTATTGAACGGATCGTAAGAAGGATGAACAATATTCGCCGACTCTTTAACGCCGGCACCCACCGTTTTCGCCAAAACACCCAATTCCGGATGAGCTCTTTCAAACAACTTCGCCTGTGAACGTATCTTCTCCTGGTACTCCTGCGGGAACTGCGGGATAACCTTTTCCCGCTCAATTTCCGGGATCCTGCTGACTATATTGGCAATAGCGTCCGGATCGGTTTGCTTCTTTGCTTCCTCAAATATTGCAGTGTATTGCGGGGATAACTCTTTTCCGGCCTCATAGGGAATACCTGCAGGGAGCGTTGAGGACGGCTCCTCTTTTTGAAATTTCGGCATGAATTCGGATTTAAAGATAGAGCCTGGTTCGAATCGAGATGGCTGTTGAGGAATTGTCGGCGGACCCTCCTCTTCGATTACTTCATAATCAAAATCAGATTCGGGCTCCTCATCCAATATCTCATATTCGAAAACGTCTTTTTTTTTTGCCATTATTTAACCCTTATAAGAGTAAGCTTTCCGTTTATCACAACCCTTACCTTATCACCGACTTTCAACTTTCCGGAACTTTTTGCCGCCTTCACATCTTCAATAGATTCATACTGCGGCACTGTCGATTTCTGCGATCCGGGCAGGTCTGTTTTACCGATGACCGTATCCGCTGTTACCGGAGGAAGATTGGGAGCGGCGGCGGCCGGTGCCGGTGCAGGTTGTGTTTGCCGGGGAGCAGGAGTAGGGGAAGGAATAGCCGCGGGTGAAACTTCGCCGGTTTTCATATTTACCGTAGTTCCCTTTTTAATTGTCTGCATCTTCAAATTGGGAAATTCGCGCAGCAACAATTTTAAATCTTCTATTTCAGTCTTCTTTTTTGCCGTTTCAATTGTATCTTCCGGAACAGGCTGATCGAATTCATTAACCTTATTCTGCATTTCCTTTAACTCTTTTTCGCTATCAGAAATAAGACTACGAATTGCTATCTCATTATCTACAAGATCAGCCCTGGCCTTTTCGCGGGACAAATCATCCTTTGCTTCATTGAGTTTTTGTGCCATCCCCTTATACTTTATAACCTGCTCACGATACCAGTTTATATTAGACTCCTTATCCTGTGATAAACCCAATTTAATTTTAGAAATCTTAAGCTTTTCCTCTTCAAGTTTTGCTTTCGTTAACTGCTGTTTTTCCTTTGCTATATCCTCTTCTGATTTGAGCGACTGCAGGTACATGCTTTTCTTTCCCTCGTCCATTGTGACCTGTCCTGCCAGCTTCCTCATTCCCTCTTCCTTTGTTGGTATCTGCGCCGGTTGCTGCGGCTGCATTGTCTGTACCGGACCCTGCCGCGGAATAGCAGGCTGCTGCTCTTCACCAAGCTCCGCCCACGGTCCTTGCGCCGCAGGAGCCTGGACAGATTCGGCAGCTTTATTCAGGTCAGCCATACTCGACGATAGATCACCGGACACAGCTTCCGTCTCCGGATTCTGGAAACCAATGGCAGGCTGCTGATCGGTGCCTTCAAGTGTTTGTTTGATGCCTGTATCAACAGCCTTCTCTTTCAGTTTTGCTATCTTTGCCATCAAATCATCAAACGCCGTACCGGTAACCGTAGAATAATCCTTAAACGTGGTGAACTTATCAGGCTTTACAAGGGTTTTAAGCATGTCCTGTCCGGTTTTTTCATCCAGTGATCCGAGCTTAATCAATTCATCTATCTCCCGCGATGCAATACTTCGTATTGTTTTATATGACGTATTGATTAAATTCTTGTTTTCAGATGCCAGTTTTTCGGCTTTCTTATACTCTATATCCAATTCCTCCTGGCGCTGTTTCTTTTGCTTCTGTTCTTCGGAAAACCCTATAACGCCACCAGCTACATCCTGTGCGGCCCTGGCAATAATACGATAGTCCTTTATATAGTCTGAAGGATTATACGACATACTTATACCTTCCTTCTCGTCCAATTGTTTAAAAACGAAGTTCTCAACGCATCGTTACTATTAACTAACGCCAATGATTTTGCGAAATTATTTTCCCGGGCAGCCATACCCCTTTCAAGCCCACGCTCTCCCCGGCCATATAATTCAGCATCCCGCGCATACGCAACTTGCTTTTTATTGAGTTCATGCTGCGCTTTGCTTAATTTCAAATTCTCTCCATTCAGAAAAAGAGAATCTTCACGATCCCGGTTAGAGATAGCTCGCGCTTCTTGCTGCGCCTTTTCAGTTTCCTTGTTCATCATGACTCCTGAAATGATACCACCTGCCGCTGCTATCAATGCCGCTATTATTGCTCCCATATCATTGTCCTTTTTTTTAAACTGGTTTTGTATGTTTTCCGTCTTTATATAGTATAAATGAAAGCCCGGTATTTAAATCTAATACCTGATATCCATTACCATCACTTCTTATTACAGTTAATGGAGATGGATATTCATCAAAAAACATAACATGACCTACCTTCATAGTATCTTTCCACTCTCCATCAGTCATTGATTTTGTTTTATTAAAATTATATTGTTTTAAATCGCCATTTATAAACTTATTTCTTCCGCTCTCAAATAAATCTTTGTGTGCTTGATTAGGAGTAGCAATGGGCCAACCATCTTTCTTAATTTTATCAATATATTCTTGTGTTTCTTTGCTTGGAGTAAATGCTGTTCCAGACCAAGACGTAAAATCTTTTGGTTTTCCCTCTTTAATCCATTTATCATAATTCCATTCACCCTCTTTTCCTCCCGGTATTGATGAAGAAAAATCATCCCATGCTTCATTTGGAGGTTTATAGCCAGGACTTCCCGCCTTCTTCCACTCCTCTTCGGTTAATGGCTTATCACCAGCCTTTTCCGCAGCCGCTTTATAATCACCATACGACCCTGTTGTCCCCGTTCCTGTGCCCGTCCCCGTTCCTGTCCCGGTATCCGGTTTTATGTCCTTTTTACCGATATGCCCTTTAACCAAATCGTCGGACGTGGTATATCCCTTATCTTTATTGGCAGTCATGAAATCATCTCTCTCTTTTTTGCTCTTGAAAAATCCAACTTCATTTCCTGCCTGATCCTTCACAACCCAACCATCGGCTATCTCTATTCCGTCGGGATGTGTCAAAGCCCACGTGAAGAGATTTTTATAGTGCTCCCCATCTTCTTTCGTCATTATACCCTGTTTAATCCAATCGTCAACCTGCTGTGTCATTTTATAGACTGGATCATTCTGGAGTTTCTGCTTTTCATATACCTTCTTAAGATCATCCTCGGACATACCGAGCTTGTCGAACGTGCCGTCCTTTTTCATAACCTGAAGTGCCTGTTCCCAATCCATGTTCGACGCTATCAATCCTCCCATGTTATTCCATGCCGTATTGAAATCCCCCTGCTTTTCCTTGTCTAACAGGTTGTCAAAATCAATATCCTGTCCATACATCTGCTTCATCATTTCAGAGGCTTTTTTCAGGTTTGCTTCGCCACCAGACGATAACAGGGCATTCAGCATGTCGGTTTGCTTGTTAAAATCCTTATCCTTCAACGACTCATCCCACGTCTTTTGCCATTTTGCATTGTCGTTATCGAACATTTTCTGCCATTGCTCGTTTTTCTGCGCATCGGTTAGTTTGGTATAGTCGAAGGATTTTTCCCACGATTCCTTATTCCACCCAAATTCCTTCTCCCACTGCTCTTTGCTCAATCCGAACTGCTTCTCCCAATTCTCCTGCTGCTGCTGATCCTGCTTCATCCCCCACAGCTTATCCGCAGCCTGCATGCCCATACCCGCCTGCTGTGTAGCCAGCTCTCCAAGAGCACCGGAGGCATTGGCTTCGACGTCTCTCTGGCGACCGATGCCGAGCGAACCGAGCTGTTCTTTTCCCCATCCGCTCATGGCCGCTTCCTGCTTCATGGCGGCCGTCGCCGCAGCCCCGGCTCCACCGATTTTCTGCGATAACAGATCCTGCAACATCTTGAAATACGGGTTATCACCCTTCATGATGCCCATGAAATAATCAATGATATCCTGCTCCGGAATCTTATTCTTATTTAATTCTTCCTGTACATCGACCGGCAGGGTGTTTATCGCTTTAATTGCTGCGTTCTTATCTAAAGCCGCAGGCGCCTTCATAATAGCAGCCTTATCAAATATCGCTGAATGAACAGCATTCTTATCTAAACCCACAGGTGCTTTAATTGCTGCGTTCTTATCGGCCATCGGCTGAATAGCCTTAATTGCCGCATTCTTGTCGGCCATAAGATCCACTACTGTACCTATATTTTTAGCAGGAGGAACTACCGATCCATCCTTGCCTATAAGATCTGGTTTTATGGGAGTTAAAACACCGCCGCTTATTGTTTGCTCTTTGATTTTATTTACTGCCAGAGCATCCGGTTTAATCGGCGTTAAAGTGCCGCCGCCTATCGTTTGCTGCGGGATTACGTTGTTTGGAATAACATCCGGTTGTATAGGATTCAAATCAGGAGCGGTGATCGTATTGTCAGGCTGCGCTGCCTGGGGACGCTGTAACGCCGGACTTGGTATTACCGCCTGCTGTTCTTGTTTTTTAACAGGAGAAGGAGAGGGCATTCCAATCGCAGGAGCCATACCCCCTGTCTGAAAACCCTGTTTTGGTGCAGACCCTACCGCCTCACGAAGCTTATTCAAATCCAGCGTTCCGCGTTTTGCGGCAGACATTACCTGCGCGAGCACATCGGGACCTATAGCCTGCGTAGTGTTTGCATCCAGCACGAATTCACCTTCATGCCCGTCATACTGCCCACTCCCCACACCGGGAACCCGGCGATCCGGCTGAACCTTCTTATCAGCTCCCGATCCGGTATACCCATACGCACCGGCACCAGCGCCTATGGGTACGACATTACCCGGCAGTTGTTGAGATTGTTGCTGCGCATTGCTCCCGCCGAAAAACGACGAGAACATCGGGTCTTTCCACCAATCCATCTTTTTTGAATTCATGTTTAATCCCTCGTGAAACGATTTTCCATTTTAATGAAACGATTTACCCCGAAAATGAAACAACTATCCTATCAGCGATATAACTCCAGCCGTCGTACTCCTGCTGTCGAGATCGATGCGGGTTATCCATATCTTATGCATGACGCCGACCGCCCAATAATCGACAATACCCTCCGATTGCGGAGTATCATAGCGCAGCGACATATTGGCGTAATCTACACTTTGCGAGTTACCCCACACCTTCAGATACCGGACACGGAAATCAGGATCGTAGTTGCCGGAAACAACAACCGGATCGGTGCCGTCATTTTTATCCAGCCACCATTGCCCGGTGACACTTGTCAGCGTATACACCTTCTTGCCCTGGGTGACTAATTGCGCAGCTATCGGCGGCGTTTCCTGCCCGACGCCATGACTGTACATCTCTTCCTGTTTTACATCGTGGATGTACGGGTCTTTATGCTCCCTTGCCTGTGTCCTTAAATTCATAACCACTCCTTTTTACAATTTATTTTTTTTCAGCTCATCATTTTCAGCCTTAAGCTTGCGAATAATCCCGGACTGATGCACTATAAACGACAGAAAATTGTTTTTAATTTGATCCAACTGTGCGCTCCACATCTGAATCGCCTCCTGCTCCGTCATCTGAACAGGCTGCTGCTGCTGATTAACCCCGACACCATTCTGAACCTTGTTTGACAACGGATTGACATGCTGCCCCATCTCCGGAAAATCATCGACCTTCGGTTTCTCAACCGGTTTAAACGTCTTTTTCGACATATAAAAATACCTCTTTTAATGTGATATAGAAATATTTATTGTATCAACGAATCATCCGAATTAACCACTGCCGCCTTTTGCGCCTGAATGGTTTCAAAGCGAAATACCTGCTTAATCATCCATTGCCGGACACATTCCTTAACCCATTCCTTCAGAGTGAACTTCGGCGACTCTATTTCATCAACCGGCTTTTTCGGCGCTCCTTCAATCGGCTTTTCCGGATTAGGAACTCTCTTTGTCGGAATACTGAACAGGCCGGCCATAGCCCGTTCTATTCGCGGTAAATTGTTATCGTTGATTTCAAAAATTATTTGAGCCATCTTTTCCTCCGGGTTTATGAAATTATTTCTGGTATATCTACTGCTGCGGGTTTAACCGCACCTATTTCTGTCCTGTATCTTTCAGAATCAAGTCCGAGCTTGTAGCATTTCACCAGGCCGGTAACCAGAGCTTTCAATACTCTTTCTCCGAACGCTTTCGTTGTTTCGCCTTGCTGTTGAACCGGATAGGTGAAATTGATATTATCACACTGTATTCTTGGCGGTGTAGCACCTCTAACCATCACATTTAATCCGATGGTTTGTCCGGCGTACGCCGTAAACGTTTCCGTTACCAGATCAATATATTGTTCTTTTACGGGTAACTTTAAAATTACATCTGCCATATTCCCCGCCTTTTATTTTACTGTTTCCTGCCTGCTTCCAAGCGTATCGTTTTCCAGATGTATACCCACTTGAGTGATATACACATCGTCAGCGTATTCCGTCCCACCGGTCGCCGCAATTCTCTTCACACGAGCCTCTATCTGTCCACCAACTTTATACGTCGACAAATCAACGTTTCCCATATCCAGATACAGATGTGTAAGCGCCGCCGTTCCTGTCGGGATCGTATATTCTTGCGTGTACGGCGTTTCCGCATACACCTCATTAACATCAGCCATTGCCAGCCAAATTGTAAATTTAGCGAATCTGTCCGCCCCCGTAGACTGCGCTGTTTTAATCGCAAAATGCAGATGCAAATGACCCGTTGTAGCCTCTTTCCAGCAATGCGGTAATTCATTGCATTGCGTGTCAAGCTCCTCATTCACGCCAAAGGCATACGCGTCCGTATTTGTTGTGAACGTCTCCCAATTAGGCGCACTTCCCGCAGGACTTACCTTGCCCGTTGTTATAGAAAACTGCAAATCCTCAAAAACGGTATTCTGTAATTCAATAGTTTTGTTTGCTCCACAGGTGACATTGATATCGGATGCGGCAACCAAGGAAGAATTTATCAGAAAGTCAGTTCCGTCATATTGTATACCTGCATCGTTTGCAGCTCCAAATTTTAATGAATAACTATCTAAAGGAATTAAAATGCCATTCCCGCCACTTATAGTCATTCTAACTGCTAATGTCGGAGTAGAATCGGTTGCCCAAATATCCCATCTACCAGGAACTCTACCAGCAGCAACTGCACCATCTACATTACAACGGATAATTCCAGGCACCCTATATGCCGCACCATCAGCGCCAAAGCAATTTATCGTAAATATTTCATCCCCATTTTGAACCGCAACATCAGCCGGGGCGCTTTGTGTACCAGACCGGGTTTTAAATGCTCCTATAGCGCAACCGACAGCGTTATTTTGTGTAGTCGCGATTACAAAAGGATATTCAGACACCGCGTTGCAAATTAATCCAAATGGAGGGTTTCCGCTATACGCAGTTACGTTGGCATGAAAATCTGCATTACCTATTTTGTTCATCATTAATCTGCCACCCGAAACAAACTCATCACCAATTACTGTTAATTCCCACCCAACTAATGGAGTTCCGCAAATTCCAACTTGACCGCCAGTGGCATTAATGATTGTACTCCCTGCTGCCATTGAAAAATAATG
>Ga0105097_10000289_pt1 | contig 22451 bp, 18 predicted proteins | sample PPLLak12cMay2015_FD_87035 | JGI IMG/M metagenome (GOLD analysis project Ga0105097, IMG submission 87035) | Freshwater sediment microbial communities from Prairie Pothole Lake near Jamestown, North Dakota, USA - PPLs Lake P7 Core (1) Depth... | ecosystem: Environmental > Aquatic > Freshwater >...
GACCTCTTGATCCCGCACCGCCGCTGATACATCCTCCACTTGCCGGAGGTCACCCCAGACAAAGCCCACCTTGCCCCGAAAGCCCTTGGCTCTCTTCTCGTTGACTGCCGTCCGGATTTCGAAACACCTGGTCTGGTGTTCTTGCAGCAGCAGCTCTGTCAGGCAGCTCCTGCCGACATTGCCCAGCCCGCCGGTCACCAGCACTTTCATGGCCGTTCCTCGCTCCCATCAGGTCGGCGTGTCGTTTCCCTGGCTGGCCGCCAGGTCTATCTTGCGGACACTCTCTCGTCGATCAGGAATGAACGCGTCTTGCTGCGGTCCTGGAACTTCTCCTCGTCAGCGAGAAATATCTTGCCGACCTCCGTCTTGTAGTCGCCCAGAATCTCCTGCACCTTCAAAGCTCCCTCGAGGTCGTCGAACCAGAACTCGCTGATGCAATCGAAATCGGGTTCGTCGGTACCCGGCATGGCGAGAGGGTAGTTTCGCACATACTTCCTGAAGGTAGAGAAGTGCTTCAGAGCCAGCGGGGCGTGATGTTCCTCGTAGTACTTGACGAAGTCCTCCCGTGACATGCCTGACTTCCTCTTGATCAGTGCGATGGTCTTGATCATTATGCCTCCTTCATCGTTTGTCGGTAGTAGGCATCTTAGTGCTATCGAACCGACGACCTGCAGCCCCCCGGCTACCCCTTTCAAGGGCATTGCCTTCCCAGCCGTGCGTAGAGATGCAGGCGCCTGACTCGCCGGTTACCGGTAGAGCGTGAAGTTCACTCGGACGATAGCAGCCTCGGCCTGGCTCTGTCAAGATGTCAGCGATCAACCATCGTAGCCAGATGGATGGGTGAACGCAGTTGCCAGGTTTTGACTGATGCGGAGACTCAGATGTATAGTGGCTGCCAACGGACGCCCAACGCAATTGACTGCTGCGGTTCAGGGCGGAGATTCAGTGAAGGGGGGACCACGAGTGAAGACGCTGAAGAACGAGAAGATACTGTTTGCCGGCCTGACGGGGCAGATTGGCTATCGTCTGGCCTCGTACCTTGCGAAGAACAACGAGGTCTGGGGGCTGGCGCGGTTCAGGGACGCAGGCAAGCAGAAGCAACTGCAGAGTGAAGGAGTCAAGACCCATGCCACGGATCTGGCGAACCCTGATTTCCGTAGACTCCCGGACGACTTCACTTATCTGATCCACTTCGCTGTTTACCAGGAAAGCGGGCTGGACTTCGATCTGGCCTTGCGCATCAATGCCGAGGGAACAGGTCTCCTGATGAGCCATTGCCGCAAGGCGCGCGGGGCCCTGGTGATGTCGAGTTGCGCCATCTATGACCTGCCGGAAGACCCTAACCACCCGGTCAAGGAGACGGATCCGCTGGGCGGGCCGCGGTCGCTGCATTGTCCCACCTATGCCACATCGAAGATGGCGCAAGAAGCAGTGGCCAGATCGACGGCGCGACAGATGGGCCTTCCCACCACCATCGCACGAATGAACGTGTACTACGGTGAATATGGGGGACTCCCGCCGTGGCAATTCGAATGGATGCTGGGCGGCCTGCCCGTGCCGCTCCAGCCCAATCGCCTTTCGGTCTGCACTCCGATTCACGAGGACGATATCAATAGTCAGGTCGGGGGGTTGCTGGCCGCGGCGAGCGTTCCGGCCACCATTGTCAACTGGGGAGGAGATGATGCCGTGGATGTGCGGACCTACTGCACCTACATGGCGGACATCGCCGGCGTGAAGGTTCAGTTTCAGGATGCGCCCGACGATCCGCTCGCTGCGAAGGTGATTGTTAGTGATTCCTCCCGCCGCAAGCAGCTCGTTGGCGATTCCCAGGTGAAGTGGCGGGAGGGGATGCGCCGCATGATTGCCGCCCGCCATCCCGAGATCAAGCTGAAGGTGTAGCCGAGCAGCGCAGGTGTGGCAGCGGTTGCTCGCGCCGCAAAGTCACTTCACGGGGGGTAGTACAAGAGCATGAAGACGCTCAAGAACGAGAGGATACTCATCACCGGCCCCACGGGCCAGATTGCATTCCCCATGGCCGTTGAGCTGGCCAAAGACAACGAGGTCTGGGGCATCGCCCGCTTCAAGGACGAATCCAAGAGGCAGCGTCTGGAGTCCCTGAGGATCAACACGCGCTCAGTCGACCTGGCGAGTCCGGATTTCCGCGATCTGCCGGACGACTTCACCTGCGTGATACATCTGGCGGCCTTCATCGGACCCAGACCCAATTTCGATCGCGCGCTGACCGTCAATGCGGAGGGGACTGGCCTGCTGATGAGCCACTGCCGAAAGGCTCGCGCCTTCCTCAGCATGTCGAGCTGCTCGGTGTATGCGGCCCCGCAGGACCCACACCACCCCGTCAAGGAGTCGGAGGCTCTTTCGGGCGAGGCGCTGCCATACTCGCCCACCTACATAGCGTCGAAGACGGCCCAGGAAGCCGTCGCGAGGCTCTGCGCGCGGCTCTTCAACCTCCCGACCACGATCGCCCGCATGAACGTGTCATACGGGCCCAACGGGGGACTGCCGGCTTACCAGTTCGACGCCTTGCTGGCCGGGCAAGCCGTCCCGGTATTGGCCTATCGTCCGTCGGTCTGCAGTCCCATCTACCAGGACGACATTGTGGCTCAGGTCGGCGGACTCCTGGCGGCGGCGACGGTTCCCGCCACCATCGTGAACTGGGGTGGCGACGATGCCGTGGACGTCGAGACCTATTGCGGCTACATGGCCGGGATAGCCGGGCTCAAGCCGAAGTTCGAGCCGACACGCGATGGAGTAAGACACACCGTGACCAACAACGCACGCCGCGAAGAGCTCGTCGGCGACTGCCGGGTGAAATGGCAAGAGGGCATGCACCGGATGATTGAAGCGCGCCATCCGGAGCTCAAGCTGAGAACCTAGTTAGCCAGTGAATCCGGCCGTGACTCATCCCCTGCAGGATTTCGGATAGAAGAGGGTGCCACCGCCCAATACGCAGTGGCACCCCGTGAAATCTTCCTCCAGCCAACTTCGCAGGTCTGCCCGAAAGGCTTTACTTAACCTGCCGCTTGGCTGCGTCCGCGCCGGCGCGCCGGCCCGCGAAGATGCAGTCCGCGATGGACGTCCCGCTGGCGAAATACCCATTGCCGCAGAGACCCACGGCATTCCGTCCGGCGGCATACAGGCCCTCGATGGACCTTCCATCATTCTTCACCACCTCGCCCGTCTTCTCGTTCACCACCAGGCCACCCAGAGTGATGCCCGACACAGGCAAGCCACCCTTCGTGAATACGGCAGAGAATCCCTGGAAGGAGATATCCATGGCGTAAAACGGAGGCGTGTCCTGCGGCACGAAACGCTTCGGGAACTTGCCCAGCGGATCGGGCTGGCCGCTCTTCGCAATCTCGTTGTACTGCTTCATCGTGGCTTCGAGACCCTCCACCGACACGCCGACCTTCTTAGCTAGTCTCTCGAATGAAGGAGCCTTCTTGCGGCCCAAATACAGCATAGGCATCATGGCCAGCTTCTGGAAGATGGCGCACTGGTCCTTCACATGGCTCTTAGCTTCCTCAAATGTCTTGCTGTCGAGAATGAGGTAGGCATTGCCGCCGCCCTTCGTGGCTATGTACTGGCCCTGTTTGGCGCCGTACAGGTCCTCGCTGCAGAGCCGCTTCCCGTCTTTGCCCACCACGACACCCTGCATCAGCGCCTCGGGCGGAACGTAGAAGGTCCATGCCGCCATCTTGTCCATGTGCGATGTGGTGCCGCCGACGCTCTCCCCCAGCGCGATCCCTGAGCCGTCATCGGCATAGGTTCCCAAGGGCATGACCTTGCAGAATAGGCTGTTGCACTCACTGACCCTCTTCTTGTTGAAGATGAAGCCGCCGGCTGCCAGGATGACACCCTTGCGCGCTTTGGCGCGGTAGGGGCGGGCGCGCAGTTTCATGATAACACCGGCGAAACCATTGAGCAGGCTCGCCATCGGGGGCATATAGGTATTGAGCTTGGCGTTGATCCAGGTAATGCCCCCATGGAGGCGTCCGAGGAAGATCGAGCTTGGCGGTATGGAACGTCCCTCCACCCCAATGATCCGGCCGTCCTCCGCCTGCAACAGCTTCGTCACCACGGTCTGACAACGGACCTGGACCTTGTCGTTCTTGCGGACGGTCTTCTCGAGACTGTGGAACAGCGTGAGCCCGGAGATGCCGGGCCCCTTGGCGCGGTGGCCGCGCGGCGCCGCCTTGGCCTTGGCCTTGTAAAGGCCGTTATTCTCGCTTCCGGAGAAATAGAGATAGTAGAGATCAGTAGGGTAGGACGTCTTGAACGGGCACATCGATCCTTCAAAGGGGACTCCGGCCTCCGCCAGCCACTGGATGTCAGCGGCTGATCCTTCGCAGAAGCGGCGCAGTGTTTCATCGGACATCACGCCTTCGCCGACCTCCTGTTTCAGATACTTGTACATCTCATCTGGGGTGTCATCGAAACCCGCCGCCTTCTGGTATGGCGTGCCACCCCCCGCATAGATTATGGCGCCGCTGGCGGCGGTGGCCCCGCCTCCGTGAAAGCGGTCCAGCACCAGCACCGATGCCCCCTTTTGGGCGGCCTCCAGCGCGGCGCACGCGCCTGCGCCACCAAAGCCTACTACGATGACATCGACCTCAGCGTTCCACTTCCGAGTATCCTGTTTCTCAGCCATCCTTCTCTGTTTCTCCTTTCCCCGCGAGGACACCAAAACGCACTCACACCGGCCCCAGCCGACAGCTAGAGCAGGCACTTCTGACCTTAGATGTGGTTTCCCCCCGACAACGGAGAATACCAATTGACGGAGAAATCGTCAACCCTGTCAATTATTTGGGCAGGTCAGAATACCCGCCACGCGTCGAAACAGGGGAATGGGACGCCGCACCTCACGAATATGGAAACACGGACCCGGCTAGGTCAGCTTCACCAGCGAGTACCCTACGCTGGGCTTGGTCAGTATCAGCTTCGCGTCACTCGGAGAAGGCTGCAGCTTCTGCCGCAGTTGCCTGATGTAAGTCCTGAGAGTCACTACCGCCCCTGGATAGTCCTCGTCACCCCATACAGCCTCGGCCAAACGCGCGTACGTCACTACGCGGCCCGCGTTCAGCATGAGCTGTCTAAGGATGTGGCCCTCAACGACGGTGAGGCTTATCTCCCTGGGGCCATAGGTGAGCTCAAATGTCGAAGGATCAAGACGCAGCGGTCCGTAAACAACGGGCGAGTCTTCCCCGGAGGGAGTCTGCCGGCGCAACTGGACCTTCACCCGGGCCAGCAGTTCCTTCATCTTAAACGGCTTGGTGACGTAGTCATTGGCACCCATGCTGAGAGCCCTGGTGATATCCTGCTCCTCCTGTCTCACTGTCAAGATGAGAATCGGAACGGAAGAGAAGAGCCGTATCTCCTGCAGCACGTCCAGTCCATCCTTGTCCGGAAGTCCGAGATCCAGAATGACCACGTCCGGGTGTTCGGTTCCCACTAAGTCGATCCCCTCCTCGCCCATTCTGGTGGAGAGCAAAGCAGCGTGAGGCCATTCGGCCTCGAGCGCCAGCGAGATGGCGTTGACGATCTGCGGGTTGTCTTCGATGATCAGCACTTTCCATAGTTTTCCCGGCTTATCGGCCTCCATCGGCAGGCTGCTGGGCGTCTCGACGGGTAGAGAGAAGCCAAAGGTCGACCCTTTGCCCAGACGGCTCCTTACCCATATCTGACCGTCGTGAAGCTCGATGAACATCTTGCATAGGACCAGGCCCAAACCCATTCCGTAAGGACGCACTCGAACGCCCGCCTCCGGGCGACGATAGGGTTCGAAGAGGTGCTTCTTCTGTCTCTCTGACATGCCGGGACCAGTATCCTTCACTTCAATCACGATAGTGGTTCCGTTGTCTCTGGCAGACAACGTGACCTTTCCGCCCCTGGGTGTGAACTTGCTGGCATTGTTCATGAGATTCGTGAGGACCTGCTCCAATCGAGACACATCAGCCCGGACCTTGGGTAGGTTGGGTGGGAGATGCGCAATCAGAGACAAACCGTTTGATAAGGCCAGCGGAGTCATATTGTCTGCCATCGCACGAAGCATCGGCCTGAGGTCGGTGGACTCGAGCCTCAGTTGCAGCATCCCGACCTCGCCTCGTGACAGGTCCAGGAGCTCATCCACCCTCTTGTCCAAACCTGAGGCCCCCTGGGCGATATTTCTCGCCAGCCTCAGCGACCGCTCATCCTGCAACTCATCCGTCAGTGTCTCAATCGAGGCCAGTATGGGCGTCAATGGCGTCTTCAACTCGTGCGCCACCGCCCGCATGAACTCCAGCCTCCTCTTCATCTCCGCCTCGATCTCCTGCCGGACCTTCCTTTCCTCCGCATACAACTCCCGGAGTTTCTCCTCGGCCTTCTTGCGATCCGAGATGTCCCTCAATACGACTACCATGCCCCATACCTTGCCATCCCTCCTAAGGGAACTCGAGCTCACCTCAGTGTAGATCGGCGTGCCATCACCCCGTAGAAGCTCGACTTCCGCCAACGGCGGACTCTCCTGCTGCAAAAGGACACTCAGGTCATGGAACCACACTTCCTTCTCATGTAGACTGTCGGTGCCAAAGATGTCAACGTCGACGAACCGCCTTCCGACCACATCGCGGTTCCCGTAGACCTCCTCCACCTTCTTATTGACATAAATTACCGTCCCGTTGATGTCCACAGTCAGGATGGCGTCACCTGCACCGCCAACGATCTCGGCGATCTGCTCGAGCGACAACCCGGGTGCCGCCTTAGAACCGCCGATGTCCGTCGGTCCGGTGCGATACTGCGCCAGCAGTCTCTCCAGCCTGGCATTCTCTGTGCGCAATGCAGCAAGTTCCGAGGCTAGATCGCCGCCGCTCTTCTCCTTGCGCTTGGCCATGGTTGCACATTATACACCTCATATCCTACTCATTTCATCATCATGTTTTCGTCATGACCTCATGGTGTGATATGGATGTCATGCGGTGGCCAAGGGGGGATCATTCCGCCGCTTCAACCTGAGTCGCCTTGTGGCCCACGCGGATGTGCGGGCCATATGGTGTTGGTCATGAGCATAGCATCTCTCAAGCAGACAAACGCTGGCTATCGTTGCGATAACCGGTGAAATTGACTTTAAGGAGGTAGAAATGGCCCAGAAGTTCGACATGATCATCGTCGGCGGTGGCCCGAACGGGTTGACCATCGCTTCTTACCTCGCCAAGGCAGGGCAGAAGTGCCTGCTGCTGGAAAAGAGGTTTGAGGTCGGCGGCGGCTTGATGACCGAACAGGTCACGCTGCCTGATTTCTTCCACAACACCCATGCCATTTACCACATGATGGTCGACTATGCGCCGGTGTACGCCGACCTGAATTTCGATGAATACCTGGTCAAGCACATCAAACCGGAAATGCAGTGGGCTTTGCCCCTGAAGGACGGGAAGTGTCTCTGCATCTACACGGATGTGGAGAAGACCTGCGCCTCGATAGCCAAGTTCTCGAAGAAGGACGCCGATACCTATCGCAGCATGCACAAGCTGTTCGACGAGATGATGAAGGCCATCGGCGGCCCGCAGACCTACTACCCCATGGGGCCCGCTCCGCTCATGGCGGCTCATGCTGAGTCCACGGACCTGGGCCGGCAGATGTACAAGATGGCCGAGAAGACCCCGGAAGAGGTGGTCTGCGAGATGTATGAAAATGACGTCGTCAGGACGCTCATGCTCTATGCCTGCTGCCACTGGGGCCTGGACTATTCCCAGTCCGGGGTCGGCTTCATGCTGGCGATCTACATGGACCGGCTGGCTAACTACTACCTGGTGGCCGGCGGCTCCCACCGCATCTCCAATGCCCTGCTCAAGAGATACTTCGAGAACAAAGGGCAAGTCCGCACCAGCGCCCAGATCAAGCGCTTCATCATCGAGAACGGCATGGCCAAGGGCGTGGAGCTGGAGGATGGCACCCAGTACCTCGCCGACAAGGCCGTCATCAGCACTATCGATCCCCACCAGACCTTCCTCAAGTACGTAGGCGAGAAGAATATGGACTCGGAACTGGCCGAGATGGTCAAGATCTGGCAGTATGACAAGTGGAGCCTGTTCGATGTCCACCTGGCCCTGGCGGAGCCGCCGCAGTTCAAGGCCGCTGCCTCCGATCCCCAGATCAACCAGGCTTTCATCTACCTTATCGGCTGTGAGAACCTGGCCAGCCTGAAGAAGCACTGGGACGAGATGAAGGAAGGCAAGATTCCCGCCGATGCGGGATTCAATGCCAGCTTCCCCAGCGTCCATGACCCGTATCAGGCGCCGCCCGGCCGTTGCGCCGGACTCATCTCCCAGATGGCTCCCTATGAGATGAAGGACGGCGGGCATGAGAAGTGGCTGAACCGCAAGTTCAGAAACGAATACATGTGGAAACAGATTGAGAAGCTGCAGCAGTTCGCCCCCAACATCACCAAGGAGAAGGTGCTGCAAACCTACGTTACCACTCCGTCCGACATCCAGAACAAGTTCGCCAACATGGTGAAGGGCGGCTACAAGCAGGGCGCCTACCACCCGCTCCAGATGGGATATCTGAGACCCAATCAGTACTGCTCGCAGTACCGGACGCCCATCAAGAACCTCTACGTGGGCGGGTCCAGTGTCGCCCCCGGCGGATGCGTTATCTGGGGGCCGGGCTACAACTGCGCCAACGCTGTGGCCGAGGACTTCAACATCAAGAAGTGGTGGTCGCAGCCCAAGATAGTCACCGAGGCCATCAAGAACAACTACGTCATGCCGATGTAAGCCGGCACGCTGAAGGGAGATACACAGAACATGTTGATGCGATCAACGGGACTGGGAAAGACAGAGCTCAAGGGGAAGATCACCGGCTTGGTACGTCTGGGGGACTATTTGATCCTCCAGGTAGAGACCACTGAGCCGGTTAAGTGGAAGCTTAGAGTGGGCATCTGCCGGCCTGACATATGGCAGGTCATGAAAGGCATCCTGAGGTGGAAGAACTTCAAGCTGCTGTTGAATAAACACTGGGGCACCGTTCCCCCGCACCCCGGCGAGTTCTAGTAGCCCCACATATCCAACAAACAAGAAGGGTGGAGAGGACTTTGGCCCCTCCACCCTTTCGATTGGTCTGTGGACAGCACCCGAAAGTGCCAGGAGACTGTTAGGGCTTATCCTTCGGCCACCAGCCCCACCAGTTCTCCTTCTCGCAGTGAGTGCATCTGATCTTCAGTGCCACGGCGCCGTCGGCGCCGCAGGCATCGCACCTGAAGTTCTTCTTTACGTCGTAGCCCAGAGTGTTCCTGAGCCCCTGTGTTATAGTCTTGAGCTGAGTATTGACAGTCTGCGACTGTGCCAACTGCAGTTGCCGGTTGGCCATCAGGGCCGTCTCAAAGGCTTTTCGGTACTGCTCGAACTTGTCTGAATTGCCCTCTACGTTGGCCAGGCGCTCGGTCAATCCCGCCAGATCGCCGTGATCTGAGTGTTCGCCCAAGCCTTCTACCATGGTCTTCATCTCGCTCAGCAACCGGGCTTGTTCCTCACGCGCTTCGCGATCTGCTGCCAGTGATGCCAACATGTCGTTCATTTGTTTCTCAAACCCACTCAGGACCTGCTCGGATTTCCCCAGTCTCTCAGTCAGTTCCGTCAGCTTAGCTCGGAGGGACTCACCCTGAGCATCATCGCTGGCGGCCTTCATCTCACCGATCACCTTCGCCTGTTCATCGCGTGCCTGACGCTCTGCTAGCAGCGAAGTCTCAACTGAGTTGATCTGCTTCTCGAATCCGCCAAAAGCCCTCTCGGTCTTGGCCAGGCGTTCATCCAGGCGCACCACGGCGGCCTGAAGGGAAGCCAGGCTGTCATCGAGCGCGGCGGTCAGCGGCCGCATGGGAGCGGGGGGTTCCGGAGACGCACCAACGGCCTTGGATGGCTTGGGCATCGTCGCCGTTGCCGTCGCCGCAGCGCGAGGCACTACTTTGGACGCTGTCTCTTGTACCAGGCTGTCAATCTCGGCCTGCGAAAGTCTCTTCCTCTTTACCTTATCCACTGCTCACCCTCACCTGCTCATTCGGCGTGTGACGTACATGATACAGCCACCGCTGAACGAACTCAATACTCCACGGCGGTAGTCACGAGCTTGTTAGCGTGCTCATCTTCCGCCAAATCCACTTCGTAAGGCGTCGCCAGTTGATTGCCGTCCTTGTCGTAGCAGATACGCACCTTGGGCCTCCCTACCAGACCAAGGTTCGCATCGACAACGATACCAACCTCCCCAGCGTTGAGCTTGACCATGACCCCGGTGGGGAAGGCCGGGATGTTCTCCAGGAACAACTGTACAAGGTCAGGATCATACAAGACCCGGCTGCAGGCCACTACCAGTTCGGTGGCCTCGTATGGCTGGAAAGGCTGCCTGTAAGGTTTCTTTGACACGGTCGTGCAGAGCGCATCACACATGCCCAGAATCCTGGCGGCCAACGAAATCTCGGTGCCCTTCAATCCATAGGGATAGCCGCTGCCGTTCCAGCGCTCATGGTGTTGAACAATGGTTGATCTCACACTGTCATTCACGCCGGCAAACTGTTTCAATATCTCGGCCCCGTACAGCGGATGCTTCCACACGATCTGCAACTCATTCTCTGCCAGAGGTTCCACTTTCGCCATTGGCACAGCGCCGTTGTCGGTCCTCCAGGCATTCACGAAGGCCATCTCTTCCCACAAGGCCCCGGGCCTGTCCACCAGCTCCGGCGGCTTTATCATGGCATAGCCTGTGTTTTGCAGGAGCGCCGCCACGCCCAAGTCAACCAGATCGGACTCGGTCATGTCGGCCTCTTTGCCCAACAACAGGCACAAGCTGGCGATCTTCATTGGGAGTATATGAGCGGCATCTCTCCAGGAGTGCCAGCCGGTAATCGTGGGGTCACCCTTGAGTTCGGGGGACAAGTGCTGCACCATCTGGTAGACGAGTTGGCGCAATCGCCCCAAGTCCGTTGTATCCGCGCCCGGTTGGGCAGAAGGTGAACCACCCTTGCTGAGTCCGTCTCGACCCGGGACCGGACAAGGAGTGGCGGCGCTTCCGGAGACTACCGCTGCGATTTTGGCCAGCGCGTCCCGAAGAGCCTCAGAAACCGTGCCTTCCATCTCGGGCGAAATCATCGGGGACACGGACACATCCTGGAAGCGCTCGTCCAGAATAACCAGCTCAGATGCACCTACGTATGCGAGGGCCTGTACCCACCTGTCTGTCAACTGTGTTCCCTTGCCTATGGCTACATGCCCGCTTCCGTCATGCAGGTCCTGGGCCAACACCATGCCTGGCTTTGCATATCGAACAAGAATCCGCCGCATATCTACCGCCTCACATTCATGACCTTGACAGCACACTCCTCATCGACAGGCGACGTCCTGAGTGTGTCCGTTGGCTGCTTCCGATAGAAGCAGTGTCCCAGTGTGGCCAGGCCGAGCTCTCGCGCCCGCGCGATCGCCTCAGTCCCTCCGACGAACAGTATGCCACCAGGGGTCAACGATTGGCAAAACTGCTGATTGAGTCGCATCTTGGCCTCTTCCGTGAAGTAGATGGTCACGTTGCGACAAACGATCAGATCAAAACCTCTCTCGAAAGGGTCACGCAGAAGATCGAGCTTCTTGAAATCCACCTTCTGTCTGGTCTTCTCCTTGACACGATAGCAGTCCTCGACCACATCGAAATACTCCCGGAGAAGCTGCGTGGGCACGTTTCTTACCTCGTTGGCTCGGTACGGCCCGCCGGCCTTTGCTTTCTCCAGACTGAGCACGTCGATGTCGCTCGCCACTATTCTGTGTCTGGTGTATGGCGTGAGCTTGTCCAAGATGATGGCCAAGGAGTAAGGTTCGCCACCCACGGAACACCCCGTGCTCCAGATATTCAGCCTGGATCTTTCCATGATGAGCTGGGGCAGAATCTCGGCCCTGAGTTGCTCAAAGGGCAGCGGGTCTCGGAAGAACTCGCTGACCTTGATGGTCAGGAAGCTGCGCAGGTCGTCGAGCATAGCCCGATCGCCCTCAACCATATGGCAGTAGGCAACCACGCTGGGCGCCGATGTCCGGGATATGAAAGAAGTCAGCCGTCGCCGCATCTGCCGCTCCCGGTAGTTGTCCAGGTCAATCCCGGTGAGGCCTTTTATCCTTGTCTTGAGATATGAGTATTCTAGGTCCCGCATGCGTCCAGCTCCCGCCAGGGGCTGTTGCTTGCCCTGGTCTTACACATTTCCACGATCTCCTGCGTAATCTGCTGCAGCGGCAGTATCTTGTCGGCGAATCCGCACTCCGCCACACTCCGCGGCATCCCGTAGATCACACTGGTTGGCTCATCTTGAACAATCACTCTGCCGCCGGACCTCTTGATGGCAGCAGCTCCTTCCTTCCCGTCACTGCCCATACCGGTCAATACCACCCCAATGCAGCGATATCCGGTATTGGCCGCTACTGACTCCATGGTGACGTCGATGGATGGGCGAACGCCGTTGCGGGCTGGCTCCTGATTGAGAGTCACCTCATCTGCTCCGCCAACAACCAGGTGGAAGTTGCCGGGAGCTACGAGCGCCTGCCCTGCCTTGAGCTTGTCGCCGGGAGCTGCTTCCCTGACCTCTACCTGTGAAAGCTGGTTGAGCCTGTTTGCCAGTGACCTGGTGAACCCCATCGGCATATGCTGGACGATCACTATAGATGCCGGGATGTCGCGCGGCAGGCCCGGCACAAGCTCGCAGAGGGCCTTCGGTCCTCCCGTCGAGCTGCCAATAATGACCACATTCTTCGGTGAACGGGGGCCTGTGGCCCTGGCGGCGGGCACCAATAACGATTCTCCGGCTCGAGAGCGAAGCGACCCGGTTCGCAGAGCCCTCACCACCCGCGAGATGTCCACCTTCCCTGCCATCTTGATCTTGTCGTTGAGCCCGGCGATCGCCTTCGAAAGGCCGCCCTTGTCCACCATCGACGGCTTGAGGAAGAAATCGACAGCCCCGGCTTCCAGCGCTTTGATCGTGACCTCTGCATCCTCTTGGGTCAACCTGCTGAGCATGACCACCGCTGTGGGGCATTCGGCCATGATGCGGCTGAGGGTCGTCAACCCGTCCATTCTCGGCATTTCCACATCGAGCGTAACGACGTCCGGTTTCAAGGTCTTCACCTTCTCCAGCGCGTCAACGCCGTCAAAGGCCACCCCGACGACCTCTACGCCGGGGTCGAGACTGATCCGCCGCGAGATCACCATTCTCGCCAAGGCGGAGTCATCAACAACCAAAACCCTAGTCAGATTACCCATCTGGCCTGAACCTTAGCCTCCTACTTAATTGGAACTAGGTCTCCTATGAGACCAGCTTCTGTACTGCCTGCAGAACACGCGCCGCGTCAAACGGCTTCACCACGAAGTCCTTGGCTCCGAACTCAAGCGCTTCCACCACCATGGACTTCTGACCCATCGCCGACACCATAGCCACCCTGGCGTCTGGATCATGGGTCATGATCTGCTTGAGCGCCGCCAAACCGTCCATGTCAGGCATCGTGATGTCCAGCAGAACAGCATCCGGCTTCTGCTGTTTGTACTTGGCCAACGCTTCAGCACCATTTGCCGCTTCGTCCACCTCGTACCCGTTGTCTGTGAGAAGCCTCGCGCATCTCATGCGGGCGAAGATAGCATCATCTACCACCAGTACTCTTGCCATTGTCGCACCTCTTCTTCAAAACCTCTGTTTTGGGGTAACGCCGTTTGGGGCTCCGGATACCCTTGTCCCCAAACGTATTCTATTCTCGACCACTTTTGGTCTGTAAGACTCAGATGGCTAAGTTTTGTGAGCCACAAGGCCTCATCCCTCACCATCCCGTGCTACGGTCTTATGGGTAGACGGTCGCACCGGCTGCTGTTCGAACCGTCATCGCACCCGTTCCCACCAGCATCCACACCGATCGCCCTTTGTTGCCGCCCGTATCGAAGGACAATATGGGGACACTCTCCCTCTCCAAGGCGGCCCTTACCGCTACCACGTTCTTCTGGCCCATGTCCAGCAGGCCATCGAAGGTGGCTGCATGGATGACGCTGGCTCCACCTGCGATCTTGACCCGTATCCTGGTTCTCATGGCCCCGTTGTTCTCCATCTCTCGAATCAGTATCGGCATTCCGATGTCAGCGTATTTGCCGGGGAACTTCCGTGCAGACTCCTTGTTGCTGCAGTAGGGCAGTACCACGTGCATCATGCCTCCCACCCTAGCCGACAGATCGTAAGCGCACACTGCGACGCACGATCCTAGCCCAAATGAAACCAGAAACGCGTCTGGGTCTCGCGATACTCTGATCTCACCCAGACCGACTGCAATGAGTGTATCTGCCCTGGCAATGCTGGTGACATCCGTCACTTGCAGTTGGTCCAGTTTGCCCGCTATCATTTCTCCACCCCCGCGTGGCTCAGAATCACCTTCAGGAAGTTGAATGAAGGGATGACCAGGAAGGTGCCCCTGGCCTGGCGGTCGGAGGTGCCGAAACTGGTCTCAGCCACAATGACATCGTCCGTCTGCTGCAGGATCTCAGCAAAGGCAACGTCCAGAATGGCACCGGCCATGTCCAGTATCACCTCCGGAGGTGAGGGCTGGAGACGAAGGGAGAGGGCATCCGCTATGGCATTGAGAAAGGCTGAGCCAATGATGTTGCCCATCTCACCCAAAGCAGACTGTTCCATTTCGTTGAGATCCCTGGTCGTTCCGGGCTCATTCCCCAACAGCATGTCGATGATGGCCAGAGCGACGTCTGGCTGATGGACAAGCATGAGGTGTCCGGTAGCATCGCCCTCAAAGGCCAGGTATATCCCGATCACCATCTTGTCTGCCCCACCGACAAGGTTGGGAGCGTCGCTGGCCGGGACCTGCTTCAGGCTCAGAGAGCTCATCCTTATCTCTCTGTTCACCATGGTGGCCAGACCAGTCATGGCGTTGTCGATCCCCTTCAGGGCAAGACTGCTCCACAGCTTCATCTCGTCCTTATTCAGAGTAATGTCCACGACCCTGTTCTCCATACTTCACCTCTTTCTCACTCACTGGGAGCAAGTTGTGCGCTCACACCCGGCTCTGCTGTGCTATTCGCTCCTGTTTCAGGGCGTTGCCATCTTGATCAAAGCTGGTACGTCCAGGATCAGCCCTACCTGGCCGTCACCCAGGATGGTGGCGCCCGCTATGCCCCTGATGTCAACCAGGAACTTCCCCAGGGGCTTGACTACGAACTCCTGCTGCTCCATCAACTCGTCCACTACCACGCCAATCGACTTCTCCCCGTCCTTGGCCACCACGATGAAGCATTTGTCTCTGCGATCTGTCCGGCTCATCCCCAGTTTGGGCGCGCCGTCCAGGCTCACCAGCGGGATCACGTTGTTTCTGAGTCTAATCACATGTCTTCCTCTGATGGTCAGGATCTCACGCTGCTCCATCAGCAAGGTCTCGGTGACAGAGGCCAATGGCATGACATAGACTGTTCCACCAACCGAAACCAGCAACCCCTGTATCACGGCCAGCGTCAGGGGGAGTACTATCATGAACTTGGTGCCTTCGCCCGGTCGGCTCTCCGTTACCACCGACCCGCTCAGCTTCTCGATGTTGGTCTTGACCACATCCAGCCCCACTCCCCTTCCGGACACATCCGTGGCCTTGTCGAGGGTGGAGAAACCCGGCATGAAGACCAGGTTGATGGCATCCGCCATGGACAGACGAGATGCCTCGTCGGTAGAGATGATGCCCTTCGCCACCGCCTTCTGCTTCACAGCGTTGACGTTGATCCCTTTGCCATCGTCCTCCATGGAGATCACGATGTGGCCGCCCTCCTGGAATGCTGACAGCCTGACCAGCGCAATGGGCGGCTTGCCGGCCTCCACGCGCCGCTCCGGGTCCTCAACGCCGTGGTCAACTGCGTTTCTCAGGAGATGGATCAACGGGTCGCGAATCTGCTCGATGATGCTGCGATCGAGTTCCGTCTCCAGTCCTTCCATGGTGAACTCGACCTTCTTGCCCTGTCTCTGTGCCAGGTCCCTTACCAAACGTGGGAAGCTGTTGAAGAGAGTACCTATCGGTACCATCCTCACCTGCATGATATCCTGTTGCAGCTCGTTTATTACCTTGATGACGTGGCTGGAAGTCTGACTCAGGTCCCGAACCAGCTCATCGCCCGAGTACTTGGATTCCAGCACGCGGTTGATCTGGCTTATTCTGGAACGGTCGATGACCAGTTCCTCCACCATGTTCATCAAGCTGTCCAGGGTCTTGACATCAACCCGGACACTCTGCGCAATATGCGGTGTCCATCGGTCAGGGCCGGGGCTTGTTGTCTGTGGCTCGTGGTCTGCCACCGCCGCGACCGCCTGCTTGGCATTGCCGTCTCCGTCAGATCGCCTGGCGGCTGCTGGGGGGGTTCCTGCCCGCCCACCGGCTTGGGAACCGAGGGATCCGGCCATTTCTGCCGCGCTCTCCAACCTGGCCACCGCCGGACGGATGTCCGTGGGGGCCTTCTCCGGCGAGACAAGAGCGTCCCTCAGAACCTTCAGAATATCCAACCCATAGAGGAGGGAGTCAACTATCTCGGCGCTCACCGATATCTTCCCGCTTCTCAGTGAGTCGAGGAGGCTCTCCATGGCATGCGCCAACTCAGACATGCGGGGGTAGCCCAGCATGGCCGAGGAGCCCTTCATCGTGTGGGTGGCCCGGAATATCTCCTGGATCAGTTCGGGATCGTCGCCTTCTGTCTCCAGCCTTACGAGATCCCTGTCCAAGAGCGCAATCTGCTCGTCAGCTTCCTCAATGAAGACTTTTAGCTCTTCTGGGGAGACATCCGCGCTGAAGATGGCCCCGGTGGCTTCTTCTGGTGTTCCCTTCAGACCAGTGGTACTCAAATCGACATCCTATCCGCGTCAGCTCTCAAGAAACAGGTACCGCTGGGACCGCCTGGCTCCCGGCCCTCTCTACTCCCAATGACATCCGCTTCTCTCCCCCGACCAGCAGCCGGCCAATGTCCAGCAGTATCACCAGCTTCGTTTCCAGCTTCGCGACCCCTAGTATGTAGTCCGCTTCCTCTGCCGCCACAATCGTCGACGTCGGCTCTATCACCGATACCGGTATCCGCAATACCTCGCTGACACCGTCCACTATCAACCCTACATCCTGTCCTTCCACCTCTACCACCACAATCCGCGTCTCCTTGCTCTCCTGCCCCACCACCAGCCCCAGCCTCTTCCTGAGGTCCATGACCGGGGTCACCTTGCCCCTCAGGTTGATCACGCCTTCCACAGACGCCGGAGCTCCGGGTATCTTGGTTATGACCTGCATCCGGATGATCTCCCGCACATTCATGCTGTCTATGGCATAGTGCTCCGCTGCCAGGTCGAACAGCACCAACTGCTGTTCCGTCGTCCGCTTCGTTTCCTTCACCATATGCTCACCCTCTTTCGGCTGGGCCCTCCCACTTCGCGACCTCTGTCTGTCATTCCGGCCATCGATGGCCGCATGGCTGCGTTCTAGAGGACAGCCCCCCAATCCACCCTGAGAACGATGCTACTTGCCTCGTAGTCTAGTGCTACCATGTCACGCCCGTGTCTCAGGCTTTTCTGGCTAGCTAACAAATACATCTCATACTCCGGCATCGCGGTTGGTCTTGAAGACGGCCACCGTTTTTTCCATTTCCTCGGACATCTCGGCCAACGACTGCGCTGCCGCCAAAGCCTCTTCTACCTGTGCCGACATCTCTTCCACCGAAGCCGACACCTCCTCGGATGCCGCGCTGTTCTCCTCAGCCACGCCGGCCGTTGCCTCGACTGCTCTTGAGACGACGCTGGAACTGGCCGTCATTTCCTCCGTCGCCGCTGCGTTCTCCTCTACAATCTTGTTGATTTTCCGTATCGTCCCGACCATCTCATGGCCGAGGTCTGTCAATGCCTGCGAGGCCACCGATATCTCCGCCACCTGCTTCTTGACGTTCTGCGACCTGGTCAGGATGTCGTCCAGTGCCCCGCCAGCATCCATGGCCAGCCTGTAACCTACCTCCACCTCCTTGCTGCCCTGCTCCATCGCATGCACCGCTTCCCTGACACCGGCTTGCGTCCCGTTGACCAGAGATGCAATCTCTTTAGTCGCTACCGAGGACCTCTCCGCCAGCTTCCTTACCTCATCAGCTACCACCGCGAATCCCCTGCCCTGCTCTCCGGCACGTGCGGCCTCAATGGCCGCATTCAGGGCCAGCAAGTTCGTCTGTGCCGCGATGTCGTCTATCGTCGCCACTATCTTTCCGATCTCATTGGACCTCTCTCCCAAGTCAGTCACCTTCGCTGAGACCAGGTCCATGGCCTTCTTGATCTTGTCCATCCCGGCTACCGTCTCGTGGGTCTTCCGGGCTCCTCCAACGGCGGATTCGGCTGTGTTTTCCCATTCCTGTGCCCCCGCCTGCGCGTTGGCTGACACAGCTTCGATGGCGGAGGATACCTTCTCCACCACGTGCGTAGCTTCCTCCACGGCCTTGGCCTGATCCTGCGATCCTGCCGCGATCTGGTCTATGGCCCGGCTCAACTGGTCCACACTGCCCGCCGTCTGCTGCAACGAGGTCGATTGCTCGCTGGCCCCCCTCGCCACCTGCTGTATGGTACTCGTGATCTGCTGAGTGGCCTGCGCCGTCTGTTCTGCTGCCTTGGTCAGTTGCCTGCTCGCCTCGGAGACGTTGGCTGCCGCTGCCTTAACCTTGCCAATCAGCTCGCGCTGCTGGGCCGTCACTTGCCAGAAAGCATTGCCCAGCGCATCCTTCTCCGACCTCGGTCTCACCTCAGTCGTGAGATCGCCACTGGCCATGCTGTGGCTGACGGCCGCCATCTCCTTCATGTAGTCCACCACCTTGGAGTAGGCCGCGGCGAGCGTTCCTATCTCATCAGTTGATTCGAAATCGATACTCTGCTCCACGTCGCCCTCTGCCAGCGCCTCAGACGTTCTCACCAGCGAATTCAGGGGCTTGCCCATGATCTGGCGCGTGGCGATCCACATCAAGACGATGGCCAGAATCCCGATGGCCCCAAACACAACTGCAACCTGGTTTCTCACGGAAAAATAGGGAGCCAGGGCTTGGCGGTAGGAGATGTCCGTGCCTATTGCCCAGTCCCACGGTTCAAAGGTGGTTACGTATGCTCCCATCTTCTCGCCTGGTCTGTAGACTGTGAAGAAGCCCTCCCCTTCGCTCCTGGCGATGTTGATGGCCTCGCTGTAGATCTGGTTACCCCTCTCGTCCGTGATATCGCCGACATATGAGTTTGTCAGGCCCGGCTGGCTGGCGTCCGCCAACAGCATCGGTTGATAGTCGGTGACCCAGAAAGGCGTTTCGCCGTCCTCTCCGGAAGAGTCGAGCCCCGCCACCGCGCTCAGAGCGTAAGCCTGCGCCTCTGCCTTCGTTGCCACGCCGGAGGTCTCAAGGGCGTAGTAGGAATCCAACATCCCCACCACCACCTCTGCTCTCTGCTGCGCCTTCGCCTCTTGTCCCTGGACGATCATTGACTGGAATCTGGGCAACATGTAGTAGGTGAAATACAAGTCGTATATGGTCGCTATGATGAGGGCCACAAGCGCCATCTTCCACAACAGTCTTATCCTGATCTGCCTTCCCATGATCCTCACCATACTTCTCCTCCTGGATGCGCCATGATCCGGATTGCCTCGGTCCGTTGCGGTCTCTTGCCCCGCGCATTCCCCCGACTCTGCCCGTTCTCGGCAGCGCTATCGGTTCCCTCGCGTCCTCCTAGTCCCCTTTGCCGCTTCTGCCTACCCTGAACACGGACACCGCATTCTCCATCTGCTCAGACATGTCCGTCAGCGACTGCGCCGCCGCCAACGCTTCTTCCACCTGTGCCGACATCTCTTCCACCGAAGCCGACACTTCTTCAGATGCAGCGCTGTTCTCCTCGGCTACCCCGGCCGTCGCTTCGACGGATCTCGAGACGACGCTGGAACTGGCGGTCATCTCCTCCGTCGCCGCCGCATTCTCCTCTACGATCTTGTTGATCTTCTGTATCGTCTTCACCATGTCGTGGCCAAGGTCCTTCAAGGCTTGCGAGGCTACAGATATCTCCGCCACCTGCCTCTTGACGTTCTGTGACCTGGCCAGGATGTCATCCAGGGCTCCGCCCGCATCGGTCGCGAGCTTGTAACCCTCCTCCACCTCTCTGGTGCCCTGCTGCATGGCATTCACCGCTTCCCTCACGCCGGCTTGCGTTCCATTGACCAGAGACGCAATCTCCTTCGTGGCAATTGAAGACCTCTCTGCCAGCTTCCTCACCTCATCCGCTACCACCGCAAATCCCCTGCCCTGCTCTCCGGCACGTGCGGCCTCAATGGCCGCATTCAGCGCCAGCAGGTTCGTCTGTGCCGCGATATCGTCTATCGTCGCCACTATCTTCCCGATCTCACCCGACCTCTCTCCCAGATCGGTCACTTTCGTCGATACCAACTCCATGGCCTTTCTTATCTTGTCCATGCCGGCCACGGTTTCATGTGTCTTCTGTGCCCCTCCGATGGCCGATTCGGCCGTGTTCTCCCATTCCTCTGTTCCTGCCTGCGCATTGGCCGACACGGCTTCAATGGCTGCGGACACTTTTTCTACTACTGACGTGGCTTCGTCCACGGCCTTGGCCTGTTCCTGCGATCCCGCCGCTATCTGGTCTATGGCACGGCTCAACTGTTCTACGCTGTTGGCCGTCTCCTGCAGTGAAGTCGATTGCTCACTGGCGCCTCTGGCCACCTGCTGAATGGTGCCAGTTATCTGCTGGGTGGCCTGTGCCGTTTGCTCTGCGGCTTTCGTCAACTGCTTGCTCGCCTCAGAGACGTTAGCCGCAACGGATTTCACTTTGCCGATGAGTTCTCGCTGTCCGGACAGCAGTTGCGAGAAAGCATTCCCAAACGCGTCCTGGTCCGACCGCGGCTTCACTTCCACCGCTAAGTCCCCATCTGCCACCCTGGTGACGACGCTGGCGGTCTCCTTCATGTAGGCCACGACTTTTGAATAGGAGGACGCCAGTTGCCCAATCTCATCGTTGGATCTCACGGTGACCTGCTGTTCCACATCGCCCAAGGCCAGAGCCTCGGAGGTCTTTACTAGAGAGGCCAGAGGTCTGGTCAGGATGTAGTGGGTGAAGAGTGCAAAGACAACCAGACTGAAGCAGCCGACCAGCGCGAATGCTATCCAGAGCTCGGTCTGCATTCGCTGAAAATCAGCCAGGATGCCCTTGGTGTAGACTCCTGTGCCTATGGTCCACCCCCAGGGCTCAAAGGACTTGACGTACGACACCTTCTGGCCAGTCTCATTGCTTTCCGCGCTGCTTCTCCAGTGGAAGGTGTACCATCCCTCTCCTCCGTCCTGGCACAGATTGACAATGTCTGTGAAGACGGCGTTCCCCTTCTCATCCCTATAACTACTGACATTGGTATTGACCAAGTCCGGCCTCATGGCATCCGCCAGCAGCACCGGCTGATCATCATTGACCCAGAAGTAGCCAACGCTGTCCCCTGATCCATAGCGGAGGCCGTTCAGGGAAGCCAGTGCATAGGCCTGTGCATCGGCCCTGCTTACTAACCCGGAGGCCTCAAGCTGGTAGCAGAAATTGACCGTTCCCCAGGCGATCTCCGTCTCCTCTTGTGCCCTGACCGCCACTTCCTGGAGCGTGTTGGCCTTGACTCTTGGCAAGCCATACAACCCCATGTAACCGTCATACATGAAAGTCACCACCAAGCAAGCCAGAAACAGCTTAAGAAGCAGCCCGGTCCTGATATTCCTGCCCCAGATTCTCAGCATTCTTCTTTCTCCCTCGCGACATCGTTGTGACCTTGGGTTGTACTGCCAATCCGCGATCCTTCAGGATGGATGGCCACATCAATCAGATACGATGTCATAGAAATGTTATGGATCGGGTCCTATCAGATACTAACCTAATACTCATTTGGATCATCCCCTGGTCAAGCAATGGCCGTGCCGGCCGCAGCTCGATCCCTGGTCGTCTCGGCGCCCAATGGCATCCGCTTCTCCCCTGCCGCCAGCAGCCGGCCAATGTCCAGCAGTATCACCAGCTTGGTCTCGAGCTTCGCGACTCCCAGGATGTAGTCCGCTTCCTCTGCCGCCACAATCGTCGACGTCGCCTCTATGACCGATACCGGTATCCGCAATACCTCGCTGACACCGTCCACTATCAACCCTACGTCCTGTCCTTCCACCTCCACCACCACAATGCGCGTTTCCTTGCTCTCCTGCCCCACCACCAGCCCCAGCCTCTTCCTGAGGTCCATGACCGGTGTCACCTTGCCCCTAAGATTGACCACGCCTTCCACAGACGCCGGAGCTCCGGGTATCTTGGTAATGACCTGCATCCGGATGATCTCCCGCACATTCATGCTGTCTATGGCATAGTGCTCCGCTGCCAGGTCGAACAGCACCAACTGCTGCTC
>Ga0105097_10000291_pt1 | contig 22309 bp, 19 predicted proteins | sample PPLLak12cMay2015_FD_87035 | JGI IMG/M metagenome (GOLD analysis project Ga0105097, IMG submission 87035) | Freshwater sediment microbial communities from Prairie Pothole Lake near Jamestown, North Dakota, USA - PPLs Lake P7 Core (1) Depth... | ecosystem: Environmental > Aquatic > Freshwater >...
GATCCCCACCCCGTGGACGGCGGCCTTGGGCAAAATGGGTTGGCGAAGCGCTGCAGGCCGCGCCCCCCGCCGCGGATTGCGGGGCGAGGAAGACGGCAGCGAAGGATCACAGCAAGCACTGTGCCATAAACTTGGACCGGTTGCGAAGGAGTGGAGGGGACGGGCGCGCACTGCCGGACGCAGGGGAAAACCGTCGGCCGGCTGGCAGTTGCGGCTGGATGCGGGGCGGAATGGCGGGAGGTGCGGAGGACCGGCGACCGGCAGAGGGGATGTCAAACCTTTGGCAGAAGCGCGACCCCCAGCGCGCGCGCCCGCTGCCTGCGGCGCAGGGGCTGCAGTGGTCTTTGCGGAGGTGGCCGGCGGCCGTCAGCGGGGTCAGCCGGCATCCGGCTCGAGCTTCATTTTTTTGATTTTTTCCACCAGGGTGGTACGGTTCATCTGCAGGAGTTCGGCCGCCTTGGCTTTGATCCCCTTGGTCTGATTGAGGGCTTGCAGAATCAGGCTGCGCTGGAAATTTTCAACCGCGGCGCTGAAGTCGATGCCCTCTGCAAGGTCCGGGACAGCGGCCGTCATAACCGCCGGTGCCTGGCCGCGAATCCGCTCGGGCAGGTCATCCACCCCAATAACCGGGTCTTCCACCAGCACCGACAGGCGTTCCATCAGGTTTTCAAGCTCGCGCACGTTGCCGGGCCACGCGTAATGCAGCAGCTTTTCCATGGCCGCATCGGTCAGGGCTTTCATCCGTTTACGGTCCTGGCGTCTGCGCCCCCCCAGGCGGTTGAGAAAGAAGTTGACCAACAGCGGGATGTCGGTTTTGCGTTCACGCAGCGGCGGCACCGTGATGGGAATCACGTTGAGGCGGTAAAAAAGGTCTTCCCGAAAGGTGCCGGCCGCCATGGAATGCCCCAGGTCCTTGTTGGTGGCGGCCAGCACGCGGATATCGACTTTTACGGTCCGGGTGCTGCCTACGCGCTCGAAGTTTTGCTCCTGCAGCACCCGCAGCAGCTTGACCTGCAGGTTCGGGCTCATATCGCCGATTTCATCAAGAAAAATGGTGCCGCCATTGGCCATCTCGAAGCGCCCCATGCGGGAACGGTGGGCGCCGGTAAAGGCCCCCTTTTCATGGCCGAACAACTCGCTTTCCAGCAACTCCCCGGGAATCGCGCCGCAGTTGATGACCACCAGCGGCCCGTTGCAACGGTCGCTACGGCAATGGATTGCGCGCGCGATGAGTTCCTTGCCGGTGCCACTTTCACCGGTGATCAGGACGGTGCTGTCGGCCTGGGCGACCTTCTCGACGGCCTTGAAGACCTGACGCATGCAGGGGCTTTCACCCACCAGATCGCAGAAGTGGGAGCCCGGCGCGAAATCCTCCTTGCGCCGGCCGAACATGGAGGGCTGACCCTTGGCGGCCGCTTTGGCCACCACCGCACCCAGTTGCTCGGGGGCCAGCGGAGCGGAAAGGTAGTCGAACGCCCCCCGTTTGATGGCTTCGACGGAATCCCGGATCGAGGCCTTTTTGGCGAAAATCACACAGGGGGTGGTGGGGCAGTTGGCTACGACATAATCCAGAAGATGATGCCCGACGGATTCCAGCGCGTTGAAATCGGTGACGACCACGTTGAAATAATTGCTGTCCAGCAGCTCGCGGATGCGCTCGGTTTCAGGAGAGGTTTCCACCTGACAGTCGCCGCTTTTCTTGAGCGCCTCCACCAGACTGTCGGTGACGACCGGGTCGCTGTCAACTACCAGTACTTTGGGCGTATTCATGATTTTTGTAGGTTTCCGTGATCTCTTTTTCCGTTTGTCCGTGGGCCAGGCAAAGGCGGCGGGCGGCGCGCCCCGGGGTCAGGGCTGCCTTTTGGACTCCCGGATGGTCCTGCGCTGCTGCATGAAGGTATAGGCAACCAACCGGTCTCGCTCGGCGTCGGTCATTTCCAGGAATCGGACGCCGGCATGGTACACCACGTCTTCCTTTTCACTGGCGGGTTCAATCCGCACGACCTCCCCCAAAACCTTGAAGAGCCCCAGTGGAAAACCGGGAAAGCGAATGGAAATCTGCAGCAGCTGGCCGACGCCAAGCGGCGCCGACAGCACCATCGACATGCCGGCGCCGCTGATGTCGACTGTTTGCAGAACCGCAGGCGGCGCCGCATCGCTGCCCTTGCCGTGGATCAGCAAATCCATGACACGGTCCAACTTGTCATCGATTTGAATCAGGAATTCAACCATTTCCGCCATATAGGCCGGGGGGTCGCCGTCTGGATCGGCCGGCAGCGGCGGATGGTTTTGGAGCGGAAGTGCAGCGGTTCTCAGGGTCCGGATTTCTTCCAGCTCCTGGGGTGACAGCAGCTTGATTTTTGCGCGGGTCGAAATCAGGGCACGGATAAACGTCCGTTTTTCATCCATATTCACACCAAGATCGTCCAGCAAGCGGCCCGGGCAGCCGATGGGTGGGGCTAACCGGTCGGCAATTTGGCGAGGAAACGCTAGGACCCGGTCTGACAGACAGGCTGGGATTCATACCACCAACGGCGACAAGTGTAAATACCAAATGCCCTCAGGGTGTTAGGCTGAAAGGGAGATCGGGGACGGTGGCCTGCTGTTGGCGCCCTGCGGCGATTCCCAATCGTGGCCGGCAATTTTACCCTCCCGGTAAAGCTGCATGAAAACGCTGACGATGGCGGGATCGAACTGCGATCCGGCGCTCTCCTGGATGATCCGCAGGATGCGGCTTTCCGCCATGCGCGTGCGGTAGGTGCGGTCGGAGGCCATGGCGTCGTACACGTCTGCAATCGAGAGGATCCGGGCCAGCAGGGGGATTTGCTCCCCGATCAGCCCGTCCGGGTAGCCGGTGCCGTCATAGCGTTCGTGGTGGGAGCGAATGATCCGCTGTTCCCGATCCCAAAGGCCAAGCTGACCGACGATGCTGGCGCCGATCTTGGAGTGCCCCTTGATAATCTCGAATTCTTCGGGGGTCAGGCGGCCGGGTTTCAGCAGGATATCGTCTGGAATGCCGATTTTACCGATGTCGTGCAGCTGGCCGGCCAGGTTCAGAATGCCGATTTCTTCGGTGGTGCAGCCCAGCTGCTTGCCGATGGCGATGGCGATCCCGGTCACCCGGTTGGAATGCTGCTGGGTGTACTGGTCGCGGGCCTCGATCGTCTTCACAAAGGCAAACAGGGTGGAGAAGAGATTTTCATAAATATTTTCGTAGAGTGCGAGATTTTCAATGGCGTAGGCGGCATTCTGGGTCATGAAGGACAGGTAGTAGAGATCTTTTTCGTTGAACCGCGACTCGGCGGAACGAACCACGGCGGTCAGCACCCCGAAGACCTTTTCCCGGATCTTGAGGGGAACCGCCATGAAAGAGCGGATATCTTCAGCCAGCCCGCGGGCGCCCCGGTTTTCCGAAATCAGCAGGGGAACTTCATCGGTCACGCTTTCAAGGATCAGCGCTTCAATCGCGGCGTCTTCGGGTATCGCAGGCGGGACGGGGCGGGGAGAATTTCCGGTCTGGCTGCGGGCGCCGTCGGGTATCGCGGCGCAGGCAACAACCACCGGCTTTTTCAGGGCTTCGTTGATGACGTAAAACCGGGAATCATCCGCCGGGGTGATCTCAAGGGTGAGATCGATAACCCGTTTAAAGACGTCGGCGCTCTGGCTGATGGTATTGAAGTTGCGCATGATCTTGTTGAGCACGTGCAGTTCCTTGACCTTGTAAAGCAGCTCGCGGTTGAGCTTTTCCAGCCGTTCCTTGTGCGCGACCTCCTTTTTCAACAAGATATTTTCGATAAACAGCTGTCGCTCCCGCAGCACGCGCTGAACGCATAATTCCATCTGGTTGAGGTTGACCGGTTTGATCAGGAAATCGACGACACCGTTTTTGAGGGTCCGGATGGTATTGTCCATGGAGGGGTAGCCGGTCATCACGATGACGGGTATGGTGTTGTCGAAAGTGCGGATGTGTTCGGCGAGTTCAAGCCCGTCCATCTCGGGCATGTTGATATCGGTAAAGCAGCAGTCGATGGGCTCGGCATGGACCAGCGCCAGCGCTTCACGGCCGTTGCGGGCCGTGTGCACCTGGTAGCCCTTGTGCTGGAAAAATTCACGGGCGATTTCGAGGATGCTCTCCTCGTCATCGACAAACAGAATTTTTTCCCGCTCACTGTCGTTCATCCGTCCGTGTCCAGCCTAAGGCCCATGAGCAAAAAAAGCGGCCAGACAGCCGGTTTCCTCTGCCTGCCGTCCCGTGTGGCGAAAATCCCGATCACGCGCTCCTGCCGTTTAAAACCGCTGCAGTTCTCTTTTCGGTTGCCCGTCGAGCAAACTTGAAAAGCCCTTTAGCATGCGCCCCTGCCGCTGGTCAGAACGCCAGGCGGTAGAGTTTGCCGGCAAAGGTCTTGCCCAGAAAGGTCGCCAACCGGCAGGAGCAGATAGCGACGGCGGCCCCATCGACCCCTGTTGCAACCCCGAGGGCGGCAAGCAGGTAAAGGGTGTCTTCGGTGGCGATATTGCCCGCGGCGCCTTCGACAAAAGGGCACCCGCCCAACCCGCCGAAGGCGGTGTCGAATTGGGTCAGCCCGCATTCCAGCCCGGCCATCAGGTTCACCAGACCCAACCCCCGGGTGTCGTGGAGGTGAAGCGCAAGAGGCACGGAATCCGTCGTGGGCAGCACCCGTCGCAACAGTCGCTTGACCGTCGTCGGCGTGGCCATGCCGGTGGTGTCGGCCAGTGCCAGGCTGTGGGCCCCGGAGGCCTTGAAAGCCGCCAGAATGTCTTGCACCCGCTCCTCCGGAACGAGCCCTTCCTGAACGCAGCCAAAGGCGCACTGCACGCTGGCGCGCACCTGCAGGCCTTCGCGGACGGCCATTCGGACCAGTTCCTGGCCCTGCGCCACGGCGACCGCCAGGGGCATCCCGGTGTTGCGCCGGCTGTGGCTGTCGCTGGCCGAAACGGAAATTTCCACGGCTCCCAGGCCGCTTCTGCTGGCCCGCTCGAGCCCGATGCGGTTGAGCACCAGCCCTGAAAAACAGACGCCCGCGCCTTTGGGCAGCCGCCGGACCAACTCCTCGGCGTCGGCCATCTGGGGAACCTTGCGGGGATTGACGAAAGAGGTCACCTGGATGTTTTTGAGCCCCGCAGCGATCAACCCATGAATCATTTCCAGCTTCAATTCGGTGGGGATCACCGCCTGTTCGAACTGAAAGCCGTCCCGAGGGCCCACCTCGAGCAGGGTCACCCGGGGAGGAAACCGGTTTTGATCCACGCTCGCACTCATCGCCGTCTCCGCCCCGGGTGGGGCCGAAGCGCTGTCAGATCTAAAAGAAAATCAGGAACAACTCCCATTGGACCACCAGGAAAAACGGCAGGATGAAAAACGCCAGCAGAATCTGCGTCCGGATGCGCGAGCGAAAAAGGAAAACTTTGGCGTTGTAAACCACGATGAGAATTGCGCTTGCGGTCAGGCCGTACTTCACGATTAAAAACGGAAGGTGGCCTCTGTTGAGGAAGTAGTTCAGAAGCGGGTTGATTTCGGCGGCCCCGTGCCCGATCAAGTGGAGGGTCAGAACCGCATCAAGGAGGCTCAGCAGCAGAATCAGCGCAACGGGGACCAGCACGCGGGGATGGTGGCGATCCACCCGATAGGAACGTTCCCGGTCTTCCTTGCGCCGTGGCTCCCCGCGCTTTCCAGCCAGCCAGTAGCGGCTGAGAAGCCGGCAGCCGCCCGCGCGACGGTCCGTCCCGGAGCGCCGCTCACCCTGCGGCCATTGGGAGTAAGTCTCTTCCATCTTCCCACGCGTAAAAGCCGTTTTTTCCGACTGGCGGTCGCATCCGCCAGCCGCAGTGCACTTCGTCCTGCATTGGCTGCAGTGCATGAAGGCCGCGGTCCATAACGCACAATCTTCACGCCACTTGCGCCAGGACCCGCTGGCACGGCGCCGTCGCATCGCAGCCCGCCGGCATGCAAACAAGTTAAAATTAACCGTTACCGAGTTTAAAGTCAACCGGTTTCGACCGGCGGCCCGAAAACCAGCACTGTCTGCAACGTCCGAATGCGTTGCCCGCCGCCCTACGGGCTCAGGCCTGAAGCCCGGTCGATGTCGATGATCTTCTTGCCCTCAATGTACTCACGCGTTTCGTAGCGGGTAATCCGCATCAATTTGCCGGTAATCGCCCCGATCTTGTCGATCTGCCGTTTAACCTTGGCCAGATCGGCCCGTAGTTTTGGCGCCAGATCGGGGTCTTCCAGCACCTGGGAAAACTCCAAGGTCGCCACCTGGATGGGTTGGTTGAGTTCATGACAGATGGCGCCGGCCATCTCGATGACCCCCTGGAGTTTCTCTTTCTCCATCAACTCCGCTTCCACCTTTTTGCGCCAGGAAATGTCCGAGACCGATATCACCGCCCGGCGCATCGGGTTGGCGGGATCGAGGGTGCTGATTTTCAGGTGCCCCGGAAAGGTGGCGCCGTCCTTGCGCCGGAAGGTGGCATCCAACTGAACCACTTCACCGCCCCGCAGCGTTTCTTCAATGCGGCAGGAGACGTTCTCGAAATCCGTCCCGGCAGAATACAACGCACCCAGACCCATTCCCTGGTAATCGGTTTTTTGGTCGAAACCGAACAGCTTGCGCATGGCATCGTTGACCTCCACGAGGGTCTGGTTTTCCACCAGCCCGAAACCGATCGCGGAATGGGCCAGGATGCTTTTGATGGTCTGGTTGCTGCGGCGCAGCATCTGCTCGGATTTGATGCACTGGTCACAAATTTCCTCCAGCTCCCTGATCCGCAGCTGCAATTTCTTGGGGTCCGAGTCGACGGTCATCTCCCTAATCCTCGGTGGCACCTGAAAGGCCAGGTGCTCATGGGTTTGGCGCCATCGCCGCCAGGCGGGCGGCGGCGGTCTTGGCGGCATCGCTGTCGGGAAATCTGGAAATGATCTCGCGGTAAAGCGCTGCGGCGTGTTCGGGGTTGTGCTGTTGCTCCTCCAACCGGGCGGTATCCAAAAGCTCCAGGGGGCTGCGGTCGCTGCAGGCCCAGAGGGCCAGCAACGCAAAAAGGAGAACGCATCCGTAGACGTATGTTTTCATAAGGTTTTTTTTCACCTCGACAGGACAGGTGCCCGTTTGGTTCGCCACAGGGGCCGGTTCCCTCAGGAGGCTTCGGCCAAAAGCGCCTGGGCCAGCTTGAGGTCATAGGCCTGGTGGGGGTCGAAGCCCTTCTTCTGGTAGATGGCGCCGGCCGCCGTGATGGCCGCGTGCGGCACCCAGCCGTGCTCGGTCCACAACTGCGGATCGTCCTGGTTCCAGAGCCTGAAATCAACCCCCGCCTCACCCTGCCGCACATACATGCGCACCCGTTTGTTCTGGGGAAACGGGTAGTAATAATATCCCCGAGCATCCTTCATGTTAAGCTCCCCTGGTCAAAAGCGCCCCTCAGCGGGAGAGGCGATCCCACATATCGCGGCCCGCGGCCTGGCCACTGCTGCGGCCGGCAGTGGATTCCGATCTGCCGCCGCGCGGCGGGGTGACGCCCCGCAGCCGGGCGATGCGTTCAGCCAGCGGCGGGTGGGTTGAAAAGAGGCTCGCCAGGCTGCCGCCTGCAAGCGGGTTAACGATCATCATGTGCGCGGTGGAAGGCGTGGCCTGCATCGGCAGCTGCTTGGAATAGGCGCCGAGTTTTTCCAAGGCCCGCGCCAGGCCTTCGGGGTTGCCGGAAAAACCGGCGCCGTTGGCGTCGGCCAGATATTCACGCGAACGCGAAACCGCCATCTGGATCACCATGGCGGCCACCGGCGCCAGGATCGAGGTCACCAGCAGTCCGATCGTGCCCAGGCCGCCGCCCTGTTGGCCGTCCCGATTGCCGCCGCCGAAAATTGCCGACCAGCGCGCCATGTTGGCCAGAATCATGACCGCCCCGGCCATGGTGGCGGCGATCGAACCGATGAGGATGTCCCGGTTTTTGACGTGCGCCAGTTCGTGGGCCAGCACGCCGGTGATCTCCTCGCGGTCCATCAGGCGCACCAGCCCTTCGGTGACCGCCACGACGGCATGTTCGGGGTTGCGGCCGGTGGCAAATGCGTTCGGGGCCTCCTGGGGGATGATGCACACCTTGGGCATCGGCAGCCCGGCCCGCTGGGTCAGGGAGGCCACGATATCGTAGATCTCCGGGGCCTGGCTGCGGGTGATCTCGCGGGCGCGGTACATCCGCAGGACCACTTTGTCCGAGAACCAGTAACTGAAAAAGTTCATCCCGGCCGCCAGAAAAAGCGCCAGGATCATCCCCTGTTGACCGCCCAGCAAGCGCCCCACCAGGACGATGAAGACCGTCATCAGGGCCAGAAGAAAGGTGGTTTTGAGTTGATTCGTCATTTATGCAGACTCCTTGCTTCAACGTGGTTGAATCCCCGCCGAATGCGGACTTAAAGTGGAAACAATATAAAACCAAACGCCTGTTTTGCAAGAACTCTTTTCAGCCCGGGAGCCGCGGATTGCGGGATCGCCGCCGGCATCCGAGTCTTACGGCATCCAAATCCTTGACAGGCCTGCAACAGGTGGCTAAAAAAGGATTTCGGGATATATCCTGTTTAACACCTCTGCCGGCTGCCTGTCGTTGCAGCGCCGGCGGCGGTTTGACATGCAGCAGCACACCGAAGGTCTGCGCAGCTTCAATGGTGATGGGTTTTTGCCTGGGCATGCTTCCGAATGCAGGCTGCCGCAACGTTATCGCAACCGTATCAGAGCAGTCCCGGACCAACCGGGCAAGGAGACAAGGAATTATGGCAAAACGGGTTGTAATTGTGGGCGCCGTGGCCCTGGGCCCCAAGGTGGCGGCCAGGGTGATGCGTCTGGACCCTTCGGCAGAGGTCAAACTGCTGGACAAGGACTATATCATTTCCTACGGAGGCTGCGGTATCCCCTACTATATCGGCGGCGACGTGGCCGACCTGGAAGGCCTGCGCTCCACGAGCGCCCACGTCCTGCGCGACAGCCAGTTTTTCAAGAACGCCAAATGCGTCGACGTGCTGCATGCCGAGGCGCTGGCGATCGACCGCCGGTCCAAAACGCTCCAAATCCGCCACCAGACCGACGGCAAAGAAGAAAACCTGCCCTACGACAAGCTGGTCCTGGCCACCGGTGCCGCCCCGGTCCAGCCGCCCTTGCCGGGGGTCGACCTGCCCGGCGTGTCGCTGGTCGCCAACCTTCACCACGCCAAGGTCATCAAGGACATGATCGCCAAGGGGCAGGTGGAAAGCGCGGTGGTCATCGGCGGCGGCGCCATCGGTCTTGAGATGGCCGAGGCCCTGACCGACCTGTGGGGGGTGGAAACCACCCTGGTGGAGATGATGGACCAGCTCCTGCCCCCCGCCTTCGGCCCGGATATGGCGCTGCTGATCAAAAACCACATGACCGAGAAGGGGGTACGGGTCCTGCTTTCGGAGCGCGTCACACGCATTCTGGGGGATAAACAAAAGGGGGTGCAGGCGGTGGAGACCAGCAACGGCCAAATCCCCTGCCAGCTCGTGATCCTGGCCGTGGGGGTGCGGCCGAACAGCACCTTGGCCCGGGAGGCCGGTTTGGCGGTCGGGCGCTTCGGCGGCATCCGGGTGGACGAGGGGCTGCGGACCTCGGACCCCGACATCTACGCCGGCGGCGATTGCGTTGAAATCCTGCACAAGGTCAGCGGCGAGACCGTCCACATGCCGCTGGGCTCGCTGGCAAACCGCCAAGGCCGGGTGATCGGCACCAACATCACCGGGGGCCGGGGACACTTCGGCGGCACGGTGGGGACCTTCTGCCTGAAGGTTTTCGACTTCGGCATCGCCCGGGCCGGGCTGACGGAGCGCCAGGCGGCCGCTGCGGGCTTTGACCCGGTGCACGCGGTGGTGGTGCAGTCGGACCGGGCGCATTTTTACCCGTCCCAGGAGCTCATGTATGTCAAGCTGATTGCCGACCGCAAGACCCGCCGGGTGCTGGGGATCGAGGCCGTGGGCAAAGCCGGCGACGCCGTCAAGGGGCGCGTGGATGCCGTGGCCGCCCTGCTGCATCACGATGTTTGCCTGGAGGAAATCTCCAATCTCGAGGTGGCCTACGCCCCGCCCTTTGCCTCGGCCATGGACATCGTTAACAACGCGGCCAATGCCCTTGAAAACATCCTCGAGGGCCGGCAGGAACCCATCGATGTGGCTGAGTTTCTCGAAGATTTCAAGGAGGGCAAGGTCCGGGTGCTGGACGTGCGCAGCGCCATACAGTCCTCGCCGTTTATGGAAAAATACGGCAGCCAGTGGCTCAACATCCCCCAGGAGGAGCTGATTTGCCGCCTGGACGAGGTCCCCAGGGGAGAGAAGCTCTGCCTGATCTGCGGTTCCGGGCCGCGCTCCTACGAGGCCCAGCTGCTGCTGCGCAGCAAGGGCATCGAGGAAACCAAGAACATCCAGGGCGGGGTCGGGATGGTCAAGTTCAGCGACCCGGATTTCGCGCCTTCAGAGTAAGCGCGCCTGCCGGCCGCCCGGTTTTGCGGGTGGCCGGCGCCTTCAGAACTTTTCGATCAGCTCCCAGAGCAGCCGGACGCCGAAACCGGTGCCCCCCACGCCGCAGTAGGCGTCTGCCTTTTTGCGATAAACCGGACCGGCGATATCGATGTGCGCCCAGCGGGTGTCGCCGACAAATTCCGACAGAAACAGCGCGGCGCTGATGGCGCCGCCCCAGCGGGTGGTCCCCAGGCTACGCAGATCGGCGATGTCGCTCTTGAGCAGGTCCTTGTAGTCGTCGGGCAGGGGCATCTTCCAGCAGCGTTCATGGGTAACCCGACCGGCGCGCACGATGCGCTCGACCAGATCGTCGTCGCGCGAAAAGACCCCGGCCATCCCCTCCCCCAAGGCCACCACACACGCCCCCGTAAGCGTCGCCAGATCAATCAGGGTGTCCGGCTGATACTTCTTGACCACGTAGGCCATGGCATCGATCAGGATCAGGCGCCCCTCGGCGTCGGTGTTGCCGATTTCAACGGTTTTACCGGCGTAGCTGGTGACGACGTCGCCGGGCCGGTAGGCGCTGCCCGAAATCATGTTCTCCACCACCGGCAGGGCCGCCACCACCCGCAGCTTGGGCTTCAGCCGGGCCAGCACGATCATCGTGGCCGCCACCGCAGCCGCACCGGCCATGTCGATCTTCATTTCCTCGATCGACCCGGTGGGCTTGAGATTGAGGCCGCCCGCATCGAAGGTCACCCCCTTGCCCACCAGCGCCAGGGTCTGGCGGGCTTCCCGGTGTTTGTAGTCGATCAGCACCAGGGCGGGTTTGCTGTCGCTGCCGCCCCCGACGGCCAGCAGCGCACCGAACTTCTCCTGTCGCAAGGCCTTTTCATCGAGCACCGTCACGTCCAGGTTTTCGGCCCGGGCCCGTTCGGCCAGGAATCGCACGAACTGCTGGGGACGTTTGTCGTTGGCCGGCATGGAGACCCACTCGCGCGCCAGCAGGGTGCCGCCGCAGACCGTGGCCACCCGTTCGGGCAGGTCGCGGTGCTCCCGGGCCGCCTGGGCCCGCACGAGAAGGGTCACCTGCGCGAGAGGCGTTTCCTTCTTTTCGGCTTTGTAGCGGTCAAAACGATGGTTGGCCAGAAAGGCGCCTTCCAGGAGGGCCGTCAGCAGGTCCGCGACCGCGCACTTCAGCCGGGCGGCCGCCGGCACGGCGATCAGCGCCTCGTCCAGGTGGCAGCCGATGCACTTCTGAACGGCGGTCCCCGCAAAACGGCGCAGGGCCTCGCGGTCGATTGCGGCCAGGGGGCCGAGGCCGAGGAACATCGCACGGCGGACGCGAACGCCCTCGGGCGCATAAAGGGTCACCGCCTCGCCGGCTTTCCCGCTGAATTCGGGCAGAGCCTTGGCCGTCGCCGCCAGAGCGCCCAGAACCGGGTCGGCGTGCAGCTCGGCGTCTTCACAGACCGGCACCACCAGGGTTTCGACATCGGCCGTTTTCAGGTTCAGGCTTTTCAGTTGCATGACGATTTACGCTCCTCCGGCGGCGGGGGGCGCTGTTTGCGCGGCGTTGACCGCGTCTGCCGCAAGCGCCAGGGCCAGCGCCCGACCGGCGGCACAGGCCTCTTCCAGATAGTCGGGATGCTTCATCACATCCCCCTGAAAGTCTAAGCCGCGAAAGCACAATGAGCGCCACAGCTGGGTGTCGATGGCGTCAAAGAAATACCGGACGGTCAACTCAACCCCTGCAAACAATTTGCGCCCCTGGGTGGCCCCCGCGGCGATGAAGAGCCCCTTGCGGCGGTTGGCCCATTTTCCCATCGGCGCTTCGTCGATCCAGTATTTTTTGACCCAGTGAACGTTGCAGCGGTCCATAAAAATTTTGGTGAAGGCCGAGACGGTGTAGAAAAAAATCGGCGAGGCCAACATGATCCCGTCCATGCGCAGCAGCTTGTCGTGGAGTTTCTGATAATCGTCCTGAATCACGCAGCGCCCGTCTTGCTTGCAGCCGTAAATTTCGAGGCAGGGGGAGATCTTGAGGTCCCGCAGGACGATCTCCTCGACCTCGGCGCCGGCTTCCCGCGCCCCCTGCACCGCCTGTTGCAGCAGGGTTGCGGTGTTGCCTTTGCGCCGGGGGCTACCGTAAAACGCCAGAATGTAGGACATGGGTTCCCTCCGTGACAGTTGGCCGGCAACGACCCGTGGCCCTGCTCCGGCAAGCCAGACCAGGAAAGGCCAGAGGGCTCCGGCTGCAGAGGCCGCCGGTTGTGCCGCAGAAAATCGGCGGCCGGCCCGTTGCGGGCCGCTTCACGCCGGTTTCTGCAGCCGCGGCAGGCGGTAAAAGGTCAGGGCATTGTCGCGGCTCAGGCGCACCAGGGATTCCGGCGGCAGGCACTGGGAAACGACGAAACGCTGCAGGTCCTCGCAGAACTCGCTGCCGCTGTCGCTGTTGAGCATCACGCGGTGCAGCGCGCGCGGGAATTTCGCCAGCATTTCAATGACATCCGCCGCCGAAGATTTTAGCGGGCTGAGGGTCACACCGGCCCAGAACCCGCGCTCCAGGACGGCCCCGAGGGTCGCGAGGCTGCAGTGGTCCACCACGATGCGGTCCGACCAGGGCGTGTAGCGACTCAGGATCGCCAGCGTTTCCTCGGTCACCCGCTCTTTGGCCTGCCGCGGCGTGTAGACCCCGACCACGAGGTGGCGGCCCATTTCGGTCCGCAGCAGCTCCAGCTGGGCAATAAAGATTTCCTTTTCGCGACCGTCGGTGGTCTCCAGGCCGATCCCGCCAACCCCGCGGCAGAGGGGGTCCGCCAGGAAAGGGACCAGCAGAGACGCCAGCGCCTCGGGTTTGAGGGTCGCCGGGATGCTGCGCGGGTGTACGCCGGTCAGGAACCACCCTGCCAGGCCTGTTTTGCGCAGGCGGTGAACGGTGTCCCGTTGGGCCTTGAGGTACTTGCGCAGCTTGGGGACACTGCCCCCGCCGCCGCCGTAAGCCCAGGCGACCGGCAGACAGCCCGCTTTGCGCAGCCAGGTTACCCGCGCCCGATGGGATTTGGCGACCAGATCAAGATGCAGATGGCTGTCCACAAAAAGCGTTTCGGTGGCAACGAGGGTCTCCATGGCGAATGCTTCCCGTTAAGTGTCCGTGGGTGCGGCCGCGGCGGCCGGCGCTGGGGCACCGCCGTCGCAGCAATGCCGGCGCTCGTGCCCGACCGCGACCTCAGCCAAGCGCTTCACCCTCGCCCAGCTGCGCCAGCTGGGCATCGTAGCCGGCGTTTTTCTGGTCCAGGGCAGCGGCGAGTTTTTCCAGCTCCGCGAAATGGCGTTCGATGGCCCCCTGGCAGGCATGCAGACTTCGCGAGAGTTCGGCAATCCGTGCGCCGTCACCGATCCGGGAGGCGACCAGGATCTCGCCATTGAGGTCCTTCATCCGGGCTTCCTCAGACTCGATCCGGTTTTCCAGCTCGGCGATGGCATCCTCCAGGGGCCGCACTTCCCTACCGCGCCGGGTGACGATCTCCGAGCGCCGGCGCCGGGCTTCTTTCTTGCTCAGCTTGACCAGCGGCGCGCTTGAGCGGTTATCAGCGGCGCCTGCGACCCCGCCCTCGGCGCTCCAGCCTTCGGTTTCCAGGAAACGCTGGTAGCCGCCCTCGAACAGCCGGGCATTTCCGCCCTGGAAGACAATCAGGCGCTCGGCCAGGGTGTGCAGAAACATCTCGTTGTGGGTCACCATCACCACCGCGCCCTGGAAGCTGTCGATGGCGGCCAGCAGGGCGTCGCAGGATTCCATGTCCAGATGGTTGGTGGGCTCGTCGAGCAGCAGGAGGTTGACCGGTGTCAGCAAGAGCTTGCCCAGCATCACACGCGCTTTTTCGCCCCCCGAAAGCACACTGATTTTCTTCAGTGCCTCGTCGCCCGCAAACAGCATCGCGCCGCAGATGCTGCGGGCCTGTTGACGGCCCACATCCGGGCTGGTCCAGAGGATTTCCTCCTCCACCGTACGGCTGTCCACCAGGCTCTGCACGTTGGTCTGTTCGAAAAAACCCGGGGTCGCCGCCGGGTGTAGGCTGACCTCGCCGCTGGTGGGGGTCAGGGCACCGTACAGGAGTTTGAGCAGGGTGGTTTTGCCCCGGCCGTTGGGGCCGATAATGCCGATCCGGTCCTGGGCGCGCACCGTGAAGTCCACCCCCTTGAAAAGCGGCCGGTCGGGCTTGAAACCAAAGGCGAGGTCCCGTGCGTGGAGCAGAAATTTACCCTTGAAGGGGCGGCTGCGAAAGGCGAAATCGAGTTCCTGGAGCTTTTCCAGCTTTTCTGTTTTTTCCATCTTGCCGAGGGTCTTGATCCGCGATTGCACCAGGTTGGCCAGTCTGGCCTTGGCGCGGAAACGCGAGATGAAAAGCTCGACCTCCCTGCGGCGGCGCTCGTCGTTGATGCGCGTCTTTTCGAAAATCTCCTCCTCCTGGGCGATCTGGGCGTAATACTTGTGGGTGTCGCCGGCGATCTTGCGGGCCTTGCCGCGATGAAGCCCGACGATGTGAGTGGCCAGCTTGTCCATGAATCCGCGGTCGTGGGTGACCAGGATGACTTCGTGGGGCCAGTTCAGCAGAAAGCGCTCGACCCAGCGAATGGAGGTGATGTCCAGGTAGTTGGTGGGCTCATCGAGCAGCAGCAGGTCCGGTTCCGAGACGAGGACCTTGGCGAGGTTGAGGCGCACCTGGTAGCCGCCGGAGAATTCCGATGGGTGCCGCCCGAGGTCTTCCTCCGAAAACCCCAAACCGGTCAGGATTTTTTCCACCTTCCAGACATGCTCGCGCTCGTGGGGCGGCAGCCCGCGGATCCCCTCGCCGAGAACCGTATCGGCGGTGAACTCGAGGTGCTGGCGCACGTAGCCGATGCGGTAGTTGCGGGGAATGACGAGGCTGCCGGCATCGGCCTCCTCCTCGCCGACGATGATGCGCAGGAGCGTGGTCTTGCCCTCGCCGTTGCGGGCCACCAGCCCTACCCGCTCGCGCGAATTGAGGCGAAAGCTGATGGATTCGAACAATACCCTTCCGCCGTAGCTCTTGCTGAGGTTTTCGACGCTGATCATGGTAGCCTCGCCATTACAACCGCACCGATTCCCCGACGTGGGGCACAAAGGCGTCAAATCCCTCGCTGCGCAGAAAATCGGCAAAGGCGATGGACTGCGCTTCCTCGCCGTGCACCAGGGCGATCCGGCGGATTTTGAGGTTCGAGCTTTGCAGAAAGCGCATCAATTCGCCGCGGTCGCCGTGGGCGCTGAAGCCGTTGAGCTTCACAACCCGCGCCCGCAAGGGGTATTCCTTGTTGAGAAATTTGACCACCGGCGCCGGGCCGGAGCGACCGGCGGCCTCATAGGCCTGCCCAAATTCCAGGATGCGCCGGCCGAGAGTGTTTTCGGCCATGTAGCCCACGATCAGGATGGTGTTGCGTTCGTCGTGGATCTTGTAGCGCAGGTGGTGAAGGATCCGGCCCGCCTCGCACATGCCGGATGCCGCGATCACAATCGCGGGCCGGTTGTCCCGCATGAGGGCCATGGACTCCTCGACCGAACCGACGAAGTTGACGTGGTGGAAATAGAACGGGTTTTTCCCGTTGGCCAGGAACAGCTCGTTGGCCTCGCGGTCGTAGACTTCGGGGTGCTCGGCATAAACCTGGGTCAACTTGATCCCCAGGGGGCTGTCCAGGTAGATCGGCAGACGCGGCAGCGCGCCTTCGTCGTAGAGCAGATGCAGCATGTACAGCAGTACCTGGGCGCGCCCGTATGCAAACGCGGGGATCAGGACCGTACCACCGCGCGCGATGGCGTCCTGCAGGGCGGCCTTGAGGGTGCTTTTGAGGTCCGCCACCGTGCTGTGCAGCCGCTGGCCGTAAGTGCTCTCCATGATCAGGAGATCGAGGGCGGCATCCTCGGGCGCGAAGTTAAGCGTCGGGTCCCGCAGGATCGGAATGCCAAACCGCCCCAGGTCGCCGGTAAAGCCGATGGTGCAGTCCCGGCCGTCTTCGCGCAGCCGGATGATGCTGACCGCCGATCCGAGAATATGACCGGCATCGTAGAAGGTGCAGTGCATCTCGCGGCCGATGGCCACCGGCTCCCGGTAGGGGTAACCGTCGAAATACCCCAGCGCGGCCTCGGCGTCCGCGACGGTGTAGAGCGGTCGAACCGCCTCCAGATGATACTTTTCGATCAATTCGTCGATGGCCTCGGTATTGAGGCGGTTGTGGTCGGATTTGAGCAGTTCCTTGACCCTGCGCACCTCGCGCTGGCTGACTTTCTTGGTGCGGGGCGATGTCTTCAGGTCGTAGAGGTGCGAGCGCACGGTCTTGTAGTTGAGGTATTCGGCGTCGGATTGCTGAATGCGGGCGCTGTCGGGCAAAAGATAGCTGCAGGCGCCGGCGGTGGCGCGGGTGCAGATGATGCGCCCGGCGAAATCTTTTTGGGTCAGCAGCGGCAGGCGCCCGGAGTGGTCGATGTGGGCGTGGGAGAGCACCACATTGGTCAGGATCCGGGGGTCGAACGGCAAGGTGCGGTTCTTGCGGTCGCTTTCCCGCCGTCGTCCCTGGAAAAGCCCGCAGTCCAGCAGGACGCGGTCGGTTTCCGAGCTGATGAGGTGCATCGAGCCGGTAACTTCACGCACGGCGCCGTAAAAGGTCACATGCATCGGCAGACTCCCTGGGAATTTGCGCCGGCGGGCGACAGCCGCCAACCGGCGCCGACCCTGAGGGCGGTTTCAGACCGCACCCGGTCGGAATAGGGGACTATAATGAAAAGACCGAAAGGGGTCAAGGCCGCAAAACGGCCTGCGGACCGAAAACGCCCGGGCATCCGCGGCGGCGGCTGGGCCAGCGCAGGTTGCGCGGCCCGACCGCCAATCTTCTGTGGACATACGCCCCGCAGATGACTAAAATGGGCTCTAAAAACGACCCGGCCTTCGGCTGCCGACGACGTGGCGGGATACCCGGATAAAACTCAAATCCTCGCCCGCGCCATGGTGAACTCTCTATCCTGACGGACACGTATCCTGAAACGGCGCTTTTGCGGACGCAGGCCGCAAGAAGCGCTGCACGGCAGGACCCTGCACGTCCCACAGCATTCACAATCAACGGGGAGAGAAGAACGATGGTCAAAGCAAATGTGCTCCTGGTGGATGATGAAGTAAGTTTTGTGGACGCCTTGGCCCGGCGTCTGCAGCGGCGCAGCTTCACCGTCAGCGCGGTTCACAGCGGCGAGGCGGCCCTTGACTGGCTGGATGAAAGGGCCGGCATAGACTACTCCAATCAGGTCATGGCGGGTATGGAAGAGGGCGGCAATGTCGAGGTGGTTGTTCTCGACGTCCGCATGCCGGGGCTTGACGGCATTGAAACCTTTAAATCGATCCGGGAGCGGCATCCGCTGCTGGAGGTCATCATGCTGACCGGCCACGCCACGGTCACCGACGCCATCGAGGGCATGAAACGCGGAGCCTTCGACTATCTGATGAAACCCTGCCCCATTGAGGTGCTGGAGGAGAAACTCATGGCGGCGGCCGAGCACCGGCGAAGGCAGATGAAAAAGATTATCGTGGCCCTGAGCCAGCCCTATCGCAGCCGGCGCGACCTCCAGAGCATCGTCGCGGAGGTAAAAGCATCCCCCGATACCGAATAGACGCGCATCTTCAGGCCGGGATGGCGGGGAAACCCTCAGACAGGAATTTAAAACATGAAGTCTACACCACTGCTGGACGTCAAAGATCTCAGGGTGCGGGTCGGCGCCAAGGAGATCCTCAAAGACGTCAACTTCAGCATCAATACAGGCGAGATTCACGCGATCTTCGGCCCCAATGGCTCCGGCAAAACCACCCTGCTCAACGCCCTGATGGGATTTTCAGGCTACACCGTGACCGGGGAAATCTGGTTCAAGGGCCAAAACATCATCGATCTGCCCATCGACGAACGGGCGCGTCTGGGTCTGGGGATCTCCTTCCAGCGCCCCCCGACGATTCGCGGCGTCAAGCTCAGGGAGCTGATCACGGCCAGCGCCCGGCGCAACGGCGAGCGGCTGGACGAATTGGCCAGGGGCCTCAACCTCACGGATTTCCTCGAACGCGAAATCAACGTGGGCTTTTCCGGCGGCGAAATCAAGCGCGCCGAACTGCTCCAACTGCTCCTGCAGGACCCCGACATGATCCTCCTGGATGAGCCCGAGTCCGGTGTGGACCTGGAGAACATCCACCTCATCGGCGAGTACACCAACCACGTTCTCGGCCGCAAGCAGACCCCCAAAGGCAGCCGCACGCTGAAACAGATCTACTCCCAAACCCGCAAGTCGGGCCTCGTCATCACCCACACCGGCCACATCTTGGAGTATGTCAACGTCGATGTCGGCCACGTCCTGATGGAAGGCCGCATCGCCTGTCAGGCCAACCCGCGGGAAATGCTGCACACCATCCGGGACTGCGGTTTCAAGGAATGCTACCGCTGCTTCCGCCAAGGAGATCACATATGAGCACCCAAGCAGGCGATAGCGCCGCCGACCTCGACCTGAGCATCTACCGCGAGGACGTCCCGGCCCACCCGCCGCTGACCGACTTGGCCGGCCTGTCGGCAGGCGACCAGAAGCAGCTTCTTCTGGCGGGCGTGGACCCCGGCGAGAAGGAGCGCTCGGGCAGCTTTTTCCAGATGGACCACTCGGTGGTCCACTGCCGCAGCCGCCATGAGGGCGTTGAAATGCTGGCCGTCGGCGATGCGCTCCAAAAATACGACGGCCTCAAGGAATACTGGTGGCGGGCGGTGGCGGTCGACAAGGACGTTTACACCCGCAGGGCCGAGGCCCGCCACGGTCAGGGATATTTCATCCGCGCCCATGCCGGCGCCAAGGTTCACTACCCGCTGCAGGCCTGCCTTTACCTCACCGAAGACAAGCTGACCCAGGATGTCCACAACATCGTCATCGCCGAGGAAAACGCGGAGCTCAACATCATCACCGGCTGCGCGACCTCCCATGGGGTGCGCTCCGGCCTGCATGTGGGGGTCTCCGAGTTTTACGTCAAAAAGGGCGCCACGCTTTCGTTCACCATGATCCATCACTGGCCCGAACAGATGGCCGTGCGTCCCCGGACGGCGGTGATCGTCGAGGAGGGCGGCACCTTTATCTCCAATTACATCTGCCTGGTGCCGGCCCGCGACATTCAGATGTACCCCAGCGTAACCCTCAAGGGGCCACATGCCGCCGCGAGCCTCAACTCGGTTCTCATGGCGCGGCCGGGTTCGCTGATGGACGTGGGTTCACGGGTGCTGATGGAAGCCCCCGACTGCCGTGCCGAAATCATCTCCCGCGCAGTTTCCACCGGCGGCAAGATCATTGCCCGGGGCCACCTCGTCGGCGCCCAGGCGGGCGCCAAGGCCCACCTGGAGTGCAAGGGGCTTCTGCTCTCGAAGCAGGGCGCGATTCACGCAATCCCGGAACTGGAAGCCCGCACCCCCGATGTGGAGATGTCCCACGAGGCGGCCGTGGGTAAAATCGCCCGTGATGAAATCGAGTATCTCATGGCCCGCGGGCTTAGCGAGCAGGACGCCACCTCGCTGATCATCAAGGGGTTTCTCACGCTTGAAATCGTGGGGCTGCCGCCAAACCTGAAAAAGGAGCTGGACCGCATGATCGCCGAAACCGACGTCGACGCCATGTAGCGGCCGCCGGCGGCGTCAGTCATCGGCAGGGGCGTCCGGACGGAACTTGACGACCACCAGGGTGATGTCGTCGTGCTGGACGGCTTCGCCGCGAAACGCCGCCAGATCGTCGGTTACGGCCCGCATGATGTCCCCCGGGCGATCCGGGTGGTGCGCGCGCAGCAGCCGCCGCAGGCGCTGTTTGCCGAAGCGCTCCCCACCCGGGTTCTCGGTCTCCCAGATACCGTCGGTGCCGAAAAGCAGCAGGTGCCCGGCATTCCAGCCGGTATAGGAATAGCAGGCGTATTCCTGGTTTTCATCGACGCCCAGGGCCATGCCGTCGCCGCGCAGTTCCATGAAGGTGTCTTTTCCGGCGTCGTAGACCAGGGCCGGTTCGTGGCCCGCCCGCACCCAGCAAATCTCCCCACCGGCGGGGTCCAGCAGGGCGAAGAAAAGCGTCATGAAACTTCCCGACGCGGCGGTGTCCATGCACAGCAGGCGGTTGACGTCCGCGATGATCTGCGCCGGCCCGCCCGCCTGGGATGCCCGGCTGCGCAGTAAAGCGCGAACGGTGGCCATCAGCAGCGCCGAGGCCACGCCGTGGCCCACCACGTCCCCGACCGCAATCCCCAGCCGACCGCTGCCCAGTTCGGGAAACTGCAGAAAATCGAAGTAATCCCCGCCGGTCTCGTCGCAGTAGAGGCTGGTGCCGGCCACCTCCAGGTTCGCGAAGGTCAGGATGCGGTCCGGCAGCAGGTTCTGCTGGACCTCCTGGGCGAGCCCCAGGGCTTCCTTGATGCGGATACGCTCCTCGAGCTGGCGCAGCATGGTGTTGAAGCTGCGGGTGAGTTCGCCGACTTCGTCACGGCTGCGCACGGGCAGGGGCGCGCCCAGGCTGCCGCGCGCCACCGCCTGGGCGGCCCGCGCAACATCGTTGATGGCGGCCACGGTGCGCTGCGTCATCAGGCGGATCAGGACCAGCACAAACCCGATGAAAGCCACCCCGGTCAGGGCATAGTAGCGCCGGAAGCGCAGGATCGGCGCCAGGACCAGGTCCCCCGGGGCGATCACGATCAGGGTCCAGGGGGCCTCCTGGAGGCGGTGGAAGCCGCTGACCTCCGCCGGGGGCAGGCCCCTGCCCAGAACGGTTCCGGACTCCCGGGTCTGCATCGCCGCCAGCGTCTCCCGGGTCAGGGTATCGCCCGTGGCGCAAATTTCCCGGGAGCCGCCGGGAACCATGCAGGTCAGGACCCGTCCGGCATCGTCCACCAGAAACGCCTTGAGGCTCTGCCACCAGCCCGTCCCGACCACGTCCTGGATGATATGGTCGAAGCGCACCACCACCTCCAGGCGCCCGAGGCGGTTGCCATCCGCGTCGATCAGGGGGGACACCAGGGCCACGGTTTCTCCTGCCACCAGCTCGTCATAGCGCGGCGGCATGATCTCGACGCTTGCGCCCCCATGGCGCATGTGGGCCGATCGCCTCCCCAGGGCCGGCTCACTTCCCATTTGGCCGTGCAGGCCATCGACCCTGCGGTCCGTCGGGTTTGCCGCCGCTGCGGCAGGCTCCCACATCAGGTTGACAAAGGCGACCCCATCCATGGCCTGCAGGCGCTCGATGATCATCTGCTGCACGGCGGCTGCGCCGGGATGGCCGACCGTGCTGCTGAAGATCCCCATCCATTCCTTGGGCTCGACGAGCCGCATGTCCACATGGTGGGCGGCGCGCTGGAGTTTGAGGACGGCCGCTTCCCGCCACTGCACTAGCATACTGTTGCGGGCGAACACAAACCCGATCAGCCCCATCGAAAACAGCAGCACCGCCACCGGCAATAACACAAAAAGCACCAGCCGCTGGCGCAGGCTTCGCGGTTGAAAGCGAAAAAACCACCGCGGGCCTTCGGCATCAGGTAGGCCATTGAGCGCCATAGGTTTCCTTATGTGGTGATACCGGCCGATTCAACGCATGCCGCAGCCGACGTAAATCTTGACCTGACGCGATAGCGGGCATCAATCGGATGCGGCAGGCGGGGTTGCGCTGATGGCGGGGGTGTCAGGCGCCGATGGGGCCGCGATCGGCCGCGTAACAGCGCCGCTCGACGTAGGAGCCCCTGCGGTGGTCGAAGACCGCTTCGTGTTCGTGAATCAGCTTGGGCCCTCCCTCCC
>Ga0105097_10000294_pt1 | contig 22249 bp, 3 predicted proteins | sample PPLLak12cMay2015_FD_87035 | JGI IMG/M metagenome (GOLD analysis project Ga0105097, IMG submission 87035) | Freshwater sediment microbial communities from Prairie Pothole Lake near Jamestown, North Dakota, USA - PPLs Lake P7 Core (1) Depth... | ecosystem: Environmental > Aquatic > Freshwater >...
CAATGTAGAGAAGATCTTGCCCCCTGTAAAATACACAGGTGGAATTTAATATCATTGGACACGGTTCAGCTCCGCAATATACTTCTGCCATGAGTATAGAAATTAAGTTTACAAAAAGTAAACCCAGAAGAATTGCTCCTCTGGGTTTAAGTTACTTTCTGTAGTTATTGTAAAACTAGTGATTACACGGTTATTTCTCAATAGGTTGACAAACTTATCTACCTGATTCTTTTTGAATAGTAATGTCAAACTCCTTAGCAAATTCTTCATCAAACATTGCCCAGTAGTTAATCATTGATTTTGATATAGGAAACATTTTAGCAAGGTTCTTTATTGGTTGGGCACTTTTTTGAACATCTTCAAATGATTTTTCAGGATTTTTAATATCAAGTCCTGTCACTTCCATTGTCAAGTGTGTGAAGAATCTAGTAATGTCTGTAACTACACCAATTGCTGGAAGTAAGTTGCCCTCTAGAATATTCTGGAATTCGAACGGATTAATAAAGAATGTTAATTCACTTACAAATTTATCAATTACTCTTTGAGAATATCTGAATGCATTTTTCTCAGCTTTTGTATCATCATCATCGGGTCCAATTAATCCCATAGAGAATGATGTTGCAACAAGACCTAATGTTAACGCAAGCTCATTCATTTGATTTCGAAGATTGGTTCGGATCAAATCAATGAATTCTTCTCTAGTCATGTTCAATGGTTCACCTTCACGAAGGTAATATTCTTCAGAAAACTTAGTGTACATTTTTTCAAACTCCACCAATCCTTTCTCATTGAGAGTCAGTAAATTATGAATGTTGTTTGATGTTTGAACTATGCTAGTTCCAGCAACATAGAAAAATAATCTAAGTCTACCAATGTCATATCTTTCTCCTTCTGTTATACCGTCTTCATTTATAGTGACAGAAAAATCATCAGATACTTTTCTTAAATGGTCAAATCTGGTAAATGCCAAACCAGGAATCCAGTTCTTAAATACCATAGCTGACTTTATCCAGATATTCATCTGGGCTCTATTCGTATTTTGTTGATTTATACCACCCGTTGCTGCTGTAGAAATGTTTCTTGTAAGACTTGTAAGCCTCTGAATTTCATCTCTATTAGACATATCAAATCCAGGAATGATAAGTTTACCATTCTCAACTTTTGCTGTAGTACCTACTGATTGTTTTTTAAGTTCTTGAATGTCTGTTTCAATCTCTTTATCAATTTCTTTAAGTCTTGTCAAAGATGCAGTAGCTCTTTCAGCTGCATATTTTTGTTTTACAACCTTTCTAATATTCTCAAACTTTCCATCTTGAACAATTATGTTATCTAGCAATGTCATGAACACAGCTTTTTCAGTAAACTGTTCTGGTGCTCTCATGAAGATCATTAGAAAATCTCCAAAGTTTCTTTTGGTAAGTTCACTCATTCCAGCCTTTTGAAGATTTTCATAATTAGGATCTTCTCTCAAAGGCATGAATTCATTAATAAACTCGATGAATATATTTTGTTTTTCTTCATCCATCTTATTACCAAGTATCTGATACTGTTTTTTCATTACTTCAGTGCTACTGAAATAAGTACCAGATTGTGCAGCCAATTGAACATTTGTACCAAACCAGTTTACAGCACCAGATACAAACTCTAATCCTAAAGCCTTTAACTGGAAGAAGCTATTCATTGTCTCTATTGATTTTACCAAAGAGATTGAATCTGGATTATCATTAATGGTAAATACTTCCTTACCTCCAAAATGTGTGGATGTACTGTTGATTGCTTTCTTTATGTAGTTTCCTACACTGGTTGACATTGTTATATCAGTGTCATCAAGAGGGTATTTCTGATCATATAAAACAGCTCTCATGAACTGATCATATATTTTGAAGTTTTCTTCATTACCTTCCTCTTTATTAGGAACACCATTTTTGATGACCACTTGTCCATTTCTAGATGTTTCAAGATGATGCTCTTTGAACTTCTCAAGAGTTTTTATCAACTCAAGCTGACCTTCAACCTCTGACAGATACTTGTACTTATTCATGTCATTGATGTACAAGATCATGTTAGCAAAGAGATCTTCACTCACATCAGCCATGGTAAGATCGCTATCAGGAGAACTTGTAAAATCTGTCGAATAATATTTTGGAATTCCGTTTTCTACTTCTTTTGTCAGAGCATCAATTTTTCCACGCCCCACCTCATCAGCTTTTATAGATAATCTATTACTGAAATTCATCACACTTGATAAACTAAAATCCCAAGCAAGGCTCTCAGCCATGCTCTTTCTTACCCACGGTAAGAAAATAGAAGTTGCTTGGTTCTCAAGGTACCTTGCTTCTTTTGCTTTATCATTTACTCCACTGATGAATTCATAAAGCTCAAAGAGTTCTTTATCTTTCTTCAACTCAATATATTCGTTTGACTCCCACTTTGGAAGAGGATGTCTCATAAGAATATAATTGTCCCAACCATTGAATCCTGGTCTTCTTATGTCCCACTTATTGATTGTCTGTTCAATAAGTCTTTCTTTTAACTCTTCGTTATCAGCATGATCTTTTTTAATCTGAGCTATTCGTTTTTCCATTAATGGAATAACTTCTTTCTCATATGCTTCAACGTCTACATTCTCACGAATCCATTTTATATTTCGCTGACCTTCAAGAGCATTGTTTTTTATGCCTTCACCAAACTCAGGATCGTATTTGTAAATAAGCTTGTTAACAAGTTTATCTTTATCATCTTTTTGATATATCTTTTGAACAAGTTTTCTAAGATCACCTCCTCTATCAGCAAGCTTCTTTCGAATTTCCATCAACTTGTTTACATCAGTCATGGCATCTTTAGATGCTCTGATTCTAGCATTTTCTACAAGCTTATTAAGAATCTTCACAGATCTTAAAGGAATATCACTCACTGATCTGAAGAGTGCCCCAAGTCCTTTTACAACAGCTTCTGGAGTCATCAATCCAGATATAAGATTTCTTAAACCCATGTACTTGTCAGCAAACTTTCCAGCAATATTAAATACCGTATCTCTGGATTTTCTAATGCTTTCTGATTGATCTCTCAGATTTGCCAACACTTCTTTTCTATTATCAATATCTTCTTCTGGAAGACCCATCTTTTCCATACTTTCATTATAGATAAGATCACCAATCTTGTCACTGATCCTACCAAAAACTTCTGCGATAGATATGTAATCTCTTAGATCAGAAGAAAATTCAGAGAGTTGTTGATTTGTAAATTCATTAGATCTTGCATCTGCATCTTTATAGATAAGATTGTAATCATTGATAATTTGATCACCCTCTTTTTTCATGACCATTAGAACATCAATAACTGGTTTGATATTCAATGTTCCCTGTGCAACTCTGATTGCTTCACGAAGAATGTTGAGTCTTTCCTTTTTGAATTCTTTCTCTAAGTCTGTGGTGGCTTTTTTCTTTCCTATTTTATCAAGCACCGCATTGAGTTGCGTTAAGAATTCATCCAAATTTTCATAACCTGTACTCTCAGTCTTTTCAGAAATTGGTAATAAACGAAGATCTTCAATCTTCATTGGATCAGCAGAACCTATGTTAATTCCTGTAAGAAGAGGATTTGCATCTTTTGCATTCTTTGCTGCTGGTTTGATTTCAAAAAGAATTGGTATTGCTCTGTTCAAGGATACTTTTTTTACACCGTATCCAGAAAGAAGCATGTCACGATATCTTGCTAATTGAATCCCATATGCATCTTGCTTATACCATTGTACATCTTTTTGACCTTGAGCGATAGTCATGAACTTCCAGTCAATGATGTTGGCTGTACCATCCTCATCAACAATTAATAAGTCAATACTACCAGCTTCTTTCTCAATAGGATCATAAACCTTAATTTCAGAAAATACAAGAGGATTCTTTCCATCCTTACTTCTGGAGTCTATAAGATTAACATAGTAAGTTTCTAGCTTAGAGTAAATATCAGCATCTACTTGATTTCTTATGTCACGTCTAGCTTCTGTTTTTTGTCTTCTGGTTCCATCAGAATTGAAATACCTGTCATGAATCTCTTTGAAATACCCATGGTACTTTACACCAAGGTCACGTTTAAACTCATTGAACTCTTTCTCTTCTTTTGTAAACTGAGGTTCTCCAAACTTTCTTCTATACCAATTTTTTACACGATCAGTTACACGCTTAGTAACTACTTTCCAAGTACCGTCTGGTTGCTTATTCTCATAAAAATTACTGGCATCTGGATCGCCAAGTGTGAGAAGATCTATAGAATTATCTTGAGCAGAGTTTCTGAGATTTTCTTTTGTCTCTAAAATTCTTCTCTGTACTTCTTTCTGTATTTTGGTAGGCTCATTAATTTGAAAAAACACTTCATCACTAACAATATCAGACACTTGTCCTTCAACACCACCTTCCATGATTTGTGTTGCTGTTTCTTGGAAGATATCAATGTTGGCAGATTTATAAGATCCTCTAAAGAAGTCAGTGATAGCATTCCACCAACGTGTGATTAGTGATACGTTTTCTTCTTGCTGTAGTTCTGGGAATTGTAAGCTGTCATTTCCACCATTAACAATTAACTCAGCAATGAGTCTGTCAACAGCTTCTTTCTTTATCTTCCTGATGTCAGGCTTTCCATTGGGAAGCTGATAGTATTTATTGTCCTTGTATTGCTCAAGAGTTTGCTTGTAGATTTTGAACCTATCAATCTTAGCAATCATCTCAGTGACAATTGTAGGGTTTTTCTGTTCAATAATGGCTGTAGCAACGTGAACCATCTCTTCTGTAAGAGCTACATCCTCCTTGCCTTCAGCAACAGCAATCACACCTCTGACAAGATCAGCGACAGCATTTACTCCAGAGATATTGATGGAAGACTTCTTAGCATATTCAGCAAGTGATTCAACATTCACGCCCATCTTCTTTAACATCTCCTTCACTCTGGAAAGAATCTCTGGAGAAGCTGATGACATAGATGTTTCTTCAAGTTGAAACATCTGTTGATAGGTATCAACTGTTTCAACTTGTTCATCTTTTCTTAAGTTGTCACCAAAAATATATTTGTCATCTTTACTCAAAAATGTTTCTTCAAACAATGCGTAAACATCATTTAGAAGATTCCCATCTTTAACAACACCGAACATTGAAAAAATAGCATTGATTATATCTTTGAGAAGATTGCCCTGTTTATTGTAGATAGATGGTTGTTCTGCAATCTTTGCAGCAAAATATGGATTTGAAAGTACCTCAGCAATAAATTCTGTGGCATTCATTAAACCATATTCAGAATTTCCTGCTAATGTACTATTATCAAATTTTATTTTACCAGATTTATGAAGATCAACAACGTGCCTATAAGCAGCGTCAATCTTTCTAAGATTTGCTACTTCTTGTTCTGACAACTCTCTAAACAAATATTTACCAGGAGCATCTGCTTCAGGATCAAGTTGAGTCAACCTTTCAGGATTATTTTTGTACCAAGACTTATCATACATCTCCTTTTCATAAAAAAGATGCATATACGGTACTGTAAAATGATGAGTTAACTCATGTAACAGTACGTGTTTTAAACTGTTACTATCTTTATAATTAACTTCTATAGAACCATTTGAATCCCATTGTCCTCCAGAAAAAAACATTGTTCTACCAATAGTTTCTAAAGATATAGAATTGAGAGTTTTAGGATGGTTTAAAAAAACTTTTGCAATTTTACCAGATATTGAATTGTCATTTTTACTAAAGCTTTCAAGAAAACCCTTTACTGACCTTTGATATTTTATTTCTTTTTCAGTTGCCAATAGAGTTTCTGTATTAGCTTTCACTGGAGCAGTTTCATAAAATTCGGATCTTCTTTTCACCTCATTGGTGATCATATTGTATATCCTATTCTTGAAATCTATTGGCTCTAAGGTTAAATAATTCACCAACGTCTCAAACTTTTTCATTCTAGCGTTCAGTGAGTAAAATCTCATCTTTGAGAAATTTTCAGAAGATGTAATTTTACTTCTGAAAGCACTATCTCTCATTTTATTCTTATAATGACCAAGTGCTTGATTGTAAGATTTGTATCTTCCTAAATTACCAAACAATGCTGGAAAAGCTGATCTTACAAAAGTTTGTTGTTCCTCATCATATCTTTCATAAATTGTTGGATCTTTTAGAAAGTTTTCAAGAGTGATAATTGAAGGTATAGGTTTTCTGTTATCAAACTCTTGTTGTAATTCTTTCTTATAAACATCATATTGACTTCTCACATATTGTTCTACCTCACCAGAATCGAGTTGTTTTCTTAATTCAGTGAATGTATTAATCTCTGAAGGAAGCCCTACATTTTCAAGAAGAGACTTAAAGACTGAATCTAAATATTCTTTCTTGTTTGTATAAGAAGGAATGTTTGCAGACACAAATGCTCTTGTCTTAATCTTTAGTTTATTTTCAATCAATCCTATTATTCTCTTGACTTCGTTTGGAAAATTTCTAGGATTGAAATTTTCAACATCATCAATAATTAAATTGAACAAACCCTTTTTTGTAGTTCCATATTCATTAACAGGAACCTCTCCTTCGTACTTGTCCCACAAATAATAGGCAATATCTTCGCCTCTAGATGCTACAAGTGATTTCCATTCGTTGAGATTCTTATTAGGACAAGTTGCCATTAGCAGATTTTTTTAATGATATTACCAATTTCAGAAGGGGAGAAGCCTAAAGATTCAAGCATTTTTGCATTAACAACTTCAAATTCAATTGCAGCAGCACCGTCTTTGAATCTGTCAATAACATTGACATCTTCTTTTCTCCATCCTTCTTTTGACCAAGTTTCTTTCCATCCAGTAGATCCTTTTGGATGAATGGCTGTAACTCTTGCCATTACTTCTTTTGTTGTTTCATTGGCAGACTTACCTACATGATTTATAAGATCACCAACCTTCACTGCATATTTGGCCATTTCGTCAACACTTCTAGTTGTTCTTGTTCTGAAACCAGATACAATCATGTCAATAGAGTGTGGATTTTTACCAAGTGCTTGTATTACATTCGGAGCAGCCGTCACTTTAGATCCATATGATTCTACGCCAGAAACTTTGTTTTGTGGAATTTTTGCTACAACTGCTTTTGATGAAGGTTGAGAAACTTGAGGTTGAGTAGACAATGTTCCTTTTCCTGTAAATATACCAATAATTGATTGATCACTTGACGGAGTTATCACTTTAATGAATCCGTTGTCAATTGCTGAAGGCTTCTCTACATCATAAAATTCCTGAGCTCTTTCTCTAGCACCCCAAGCGTTTGTTGCTTTGAATATGAAATATTCCTTTCCTGATTTATTTGTATAAATATAAGGTTCTCCTGTAGCAGGATCTTTCACTTTCTTGAACAAACCACGTTTAATGTAAGAGAAATCACCCTTCTTTCTCATTTCAGCTTTCTTCGCTTTACTGATATTATCTTCCCAACTGTACACAAAGAAATCAGATTTAGATTTTCTTCCTAATGTACTTACAGACATCAATGGAACTATCTTATTTGACTCAACAGCATCTTTTACATTCTTGGGAAGATATTCCATTGCTGGATTATATTTCATTGTTCCATCTTTCTGCATGATCCATTTTGCTTTCTCATAAGGAACAATATCATTATTACCCCAATTGTTTCTTTCAAATATATTGAGATCAGCAAAAGCTTCTAGATTAGGAAGACTTTCAAGATTTTCAATTGTTTTTCCATATATAAACTGAAAGTCTTTAAATGGAAGAAGAGATGTAAATGATAGCCTACTTGTTGAAAGTCCTGACTGATACAATGCCAGTGTTCTGAATTTGTTATAAACATGAGGTTGACCAATCCCTTCAAAGTATTCTTTTATTTCTTGGAATCCATAAATGATATTGTTCTGGTCATAAATCTTACTGCTTGCACCTTTCACCTTGATGTTGTTCGCAGTGTTTGGAGAAGCTTCTGGAGCAAGTTGAGGAACAATAATATTGATTACATGATTGTCAACCAAAGGATGATTTGGATCAGACTTAATTTGATTTACAATCTTTACAATCTCATATGCATAACCACCTTCTTTTACCATTACATCAAACACCTTGTTCTTAAAATCTGTATTGGTTTGAATAGCGTAATCAAACAAATCACCAACTACTTTCTGAGCAACTCTTACAAAATCACTATTAGAAAGATCTACATGAGGTTTAAGAACTTTCTCAATAACATTTCTCACTCTACTTTTTTCAGAAACAAGGAATTCAGAAAGAGCTTTTCTAGTCATTCCCATTATTTCTGCCAATTCTCCAATGAATGAATTGTCTAGAATTTCTTCAACAGAACTTATTATTGTTTGTTGAGCCTTCTTGAATTGTTCATTTTTCTTATAGAGAAGAGCAGGGTCATTAAAATTAGAAGTGTCATAATTAGCTCCTTGAGTAACAAGAAACATTTGCTCAGCCATTTTAGCATACTTGAGAAATTCATCAAGCATAAATAACTGGTCTGCTTTTTCATCAGAAGAAAGTTTATCTACTGACTTACCCATCATCCCTCGAAGAGAACTGGTGTTTGGTATTACTTGTCTTGATGTCTTGTTAGCTCCTTGAGAATATTTATCCTTAGCCATGTCGACAAAGTCATCAATGAACAACCAAGAATATCCAGCATTCTCAATACTTTGTAAGTAGTCACGAACAATTGGTTGATTCATGAAGTAGGTAACTGTGTTAATAGGTACACCAATTTTTACTAAGAATAACCATGTAGATGCTACGTTTGGTGTAGCACCAAGTTCCATGATCCATGGACCCTTTGAAATATCTACATAACCATCAATAAATTGACCAACAATATCTGATATAAACTGACCAGCTTGATTCTTAATCATTGATAGTGTAGCCTTTCCATCAAATTGATTAAACTTTTCAAACTTGATCTTTGCATCACCTAACCAATGTCTGTCTTCTTTAGACACTCTGTTAAGTCTTGTTGGATCAACAACAGATAAGAATCTCTGCATCAGGGAGTGATTGGTTTGGTTCACCGCAGCAATACCAATAGCATACTTTCCAGTTACAAATGCATGTCGAAGAGATGACATGAACATTCTGTCAAGCATGTTACCAACATTTTTATAGTCATATGTTTGACCAACTGTTGCGATGGCCACTTCTTTTGCAAGATCTTTCATTTGATCCGCAGAGTTTGGAGTCATTAATTTGTTGTAATTCTCATCACTCTTGATCAAATTTTCAGAAGACTCGATGTAGGCATTCTGTAGAGAAGCTTTATAAAGTCTATCAGCATGTTCATCAATAAGTATTTCTTGAAGATCAACATCTGTAAGCTCATTCAGCTTCTTATTAAGTTTTGCAAATCGTTGTTCAAAAATCTGACCTACAAGATTTATAGATAATTTATCATCAATCAATGCCTCACTGAACCATTCTTTAAACAATGGTGTCCAATGCTCAGCAAACTTACTTGATGTATTTTCGGTAACAATATCTACAAAAGTTTGTCTCAGATCTTCTTGAGTCATCACCTTTCTATCAAGTTTATTTATCTTGGTATCTATGATGTCTTTTGCAAGAGCTTTGAACTTATCAATTGCTTGTTGTCCATACCCATGGAATGGAACAAGTTTGATTTTTCCATCTACATCTTTAAACACATTCTTGAGATAGATTGACAGTTTGTCAATGTCAAAGTCAGATCCCACCTTAGCTACCAATGCTGAAGGAATTACTACAGAGTCACCAAATTCTTTTGGAAGAAACTTAGCTATTCTAATTGCATCAATTGAGTTAGAATTCTGTGTAGGAATACGAAAAGCCATACCCGTAAGAATCTTCTTTCCTTCATCTGTTGTATTGAGATATTTGAGAAGAGCTTCATCAGACATGTTACTCTTGAACCATCTACCTACCATGATCTCAGCAACTCGTTCACCTTTTGCGTTGATGTAAAACTTAAGATTCTCAGATACAAATCCAGTTTTACCATTGATTGTATCTACCTTGATGTTGTTGGAATCAAGAAGAAACGTGGATGGAATTTGAACCTTCATTCCACCAGATATCTTTGGAGAAACAATCTCTTTATCAACAATTGAATAAAGCACATTTCTTACCTTCTGATAAGCTGGTGTAGCTTCTAATATAACCTTCCCATTCATGAATGCCTTGAGAGATTCAATGACGTTGTCATTCACTTCTCTCTTTAGCATTTCTTCTCTTAGAGTAGTTGCTGCTTTTGAGAAGTCATTAACTTTATATCCACCTGGTACTCGTTCTATACCAAATTTTTTCAAAAGAGATTCAAATCCAAACTTCGTCATTTCCTGAAGAAGCTCTTGATTGTTTTTTATTTCTTTGTATAGTTTTGATTCGTTCTTCTGCTCATCAGTTGCGTTGTTCCAAGCCTGATATCTTTTTGCAAAATTGGTTTCATTTGGCATAAAGTCAACAGGAACACCAGCTGCCATGAAGTCCATTGTGAGAAGCTTAGTTACTTGGCTACCTCTTGTTACCTCAGCCTTTTCTTTTGATGGAACTTCAGATTGAATAGCAATAATTTTATAAGGTATATTTAGAATGTTCTGACCTTTTCCAGAAGCAACATAAGGAGTGTTGTTGAAAGATCCATCAGCAATATTGTATGTAGTATGTGGATTTCTACCACCCACTTTTCTACCACTACTGAATACGATGTAATCAATATCCTCTTTCTGCATCTTGTCATAGAGCTTCATCGCATTAGAATCCTTTTTGATCTTGTGCAAGATTCTATAGGATAATGGGTAGAGCGCAAACTTGTCCAACACCACATCGTTGTTGCCAGACTCAGTGTTTAAGTTACCAGCAACAATTGGTTTTAAAGGAGTGTATGTATCTTGAACACTTGGATTGTTTTCATCAAACTTATCCAGCTCTTCTTGCGTAGCTCCTGCTCTGGCAAGTTTTTCAAAAGCAATATCGTGTCTGTATTGAAGTTCATTGTTGTCTGTCCATTGTCCAGCTCTAAGTTTCAAGTTTCTATGCCCTTTCAATGAAATAATTCCAGAACCGTCAGTCTCTTTGTAATCCTCATAGTTTTGTCCAGGGATGTCCACTACGGCAATTACGTCTGAATGTGTTACTGTTCTAAAATAGTTTCTGTTGAAATCTGTATAACCGATATCTACAGGTGTTCCATCTTTATTTTTTCCTTTCTGGAATCCTGTATTCCAAACGTCATTCAATGCAGCATTGATGTTATACCCAGCTTGACCATTATCTGGATCAGAAAGAATTGCTTGTCTAGGAGAGCTAAAACTCTTAATACGTTTCAGTTCATCAGCATACTGGTATGGATCAGAGTATAGAAGTTTATGGAGTTCAATATTTGCAATCATATAATTTACAGTCATTGTCAACAAGTTGTTGTTCAATGTCTGCTCATTCATAGACTCACTAATTGAGTATCCTAATGTGCTTTCATCTGAAGTTTTAATATTCTTCAAAGAGAATTCTCGTCCATCATATTGCAAAATGCCATATTTAGAAAGAACAGCTCTGAAAGATTCAGTGTTACTCTCAATATATTTTTTAACAGCTGCATCTATTTTATTCTTGAACTCATCATACACTGCATCAGCATCAGTTTTTTCTGAAGCGATGATTTTATCATTAAGTTCTTTACCAAGAATATCATAGAAAAATCTCAGATTATTCTTTTCCTTCTCTCTTGAAGAATCAACATATCTATCTGGAGACTTTGCAAGATTGTATTCAGATTTGAAATAGTCTTTGAATATATCATTTACCTTCTCGTAACCTTTTCCCATATTGGTTGAGGTTACATGATTACCCATCTTAATCATCCACTCTATGGAAGCATCGCCAGGAACAAGATTCAAATACCAACCACTCAAGTTGAGATTCATTTCTTGAACAAGACGCTCTACATAGTTCAGTTTAGCAGAAGGTTTTTGTTTACCGTTAGTTTGATCCTGTGTACCTCCTACATATCCAACTGTAAGTAAATCTGCGTTTGGATTATCCGCAGGGATTTTCTTACCACGTTTAGGAAATAACTTATCCAATATCACAGAACCTTGAGTGAATGGATCGTAAGCAAGATATCTGTAATGACTATCCAACACCTTATTACCTTCTAATTCATCCTTTCCATTTACCAGAGATGATATGAAATCATGTAAGTCACTCAAAGGATTGACACCGATGTGTGACTGTGCACGCTCGTTTGAAATATTGAAGAAGGTGCTCTCGATCTCTGGGTTTGTAGCCTTAATCTTTAACAGAGCAATCTTGGTGAGTCTTCCTTGAATACTAATTGTTTTCTTGGATAGAGTCATTAAGATTTTATTTGTTTTCAAACTCTTACTGATACCTTTTACAGCGTCTCTGAAAATGTTTTTATCTTGACTAGAAAGTTTTTTCAAATCTGTAGAATCAAACTCAACTCCAATATCTTTCAAGAACTTTAACATTGCTTTGTCATTCTCATTGATGTTTGAAGAATCAAATTTCAATTTATCAATAGAATCTTTTGCAACATAAGCTTTTTCTTTTTGACTATATTCAAAATATCCTTTACCATCTCTAGCAGACATTATGATTCCATTCTCATAATCATTTGCTATTTGAGAAGCTGCCTGAGAAAGGTTTGCATCACCAACAACCACCTCTCCATTCTCAAGAATGAATACATTCTTTACATCTGGATTTTGTTTCTTGAATGTGCTCCAGAAAGCAGAAACTAATTGAATGCTATGTGGAGTTTTTAGATTTCTGAAATCAAATGGTTTATCAGTATTTTCTTGTTTAGAAAGTCTTTTGTACAAACGCTCATAGTTACCATCTTCTTTTGCAAGTTTTCTAAGCTTCTCCATCATATCATTAACATCTCTGGATGAATACAACTTATTCATCACAGTGATAAATGATTGTGCTAATGGAAGAAGTTCGTACCCACCCACGGATGTAATTAGATCTTCACTAACACCATTTACTTTTTGTGTTTTTGGTAGTGTAGCAAGTAATAATTTAATTGCTGGACTAGATTTTCTTAAAGAGTCAATCTTGGTAGCTTCTATAAAATCAGATTCTTTGATTTTATTTTCATCAGTGAGCTGAATGTTATCATTCTCGTCAAACTCAATCTGATAACCTTTCATGTATTCTTCGTACTTCTCAAAAATTTCTGGCCATTCTTGTGTTATTTTTTCATAAGTGTTTACCAGTAAATTATCGTAATTAATAAACTCTTCTGCTGATATTTTTCCAGCCTTTCTGTTTTCGTTATTTGCAACAATTTGATCATTAATATTATCTAAAGAATGATCATAAAGCTGGTAATAAAGATGATCTATTTTTATGTTAGTGACATTGAATAAACTCTCATCATTTTGTCCAAGCATTGATAGAGTTTTAAAAACCATCTGTTGGATAATCTCATGTCTTTGTTTATACGGAATAGTGATTTCTCTTAATTCATCTTCTTCTGTAGCAGATGCTTCATCGAGATCAATGATTTGCGTAGACACTTGTTCAAGAACTCCCATAGATGGAATACTTTTAGAGTAATACCCGTTACCGATATTCTCAAAAAGCTTCTCAGTATTTGACTGAGCGTTTTTTCCAGTGAAGAAAGTCTTGATGAAATTCTTTATATCTGAAAACAGCTTTACAATCCACGGTCTACCATCAGATAATTTTGGTGGGATCTTATTAAATAGATTGTAATCTCTGAACTCTTCAGCAAGTTGTTCTTTAATCTGCTGTGGTGTAGCTTCTGAATAATTTATTGTTTGACCAGTAGGTCTATCAATGAATGATCCTTTTCTGGATTTGAATTCATTAATGATAGATTGCTGTTCGGCAGGATCTGTAAACATCTTCCAAACAGCTTCAAAGACTTCGTGATAGAATGTACCTACCTCTGCATTTTCATAAATGTAAATAGCACCATTCTTTAACATACCCCAAGCCTGTCTTCCATTGGTTGCCTGGATGACATTCTTAAGTCTGTATAAAGGAACATTTGGAATCATCTTCTTCCAAGCAGCCTCAATATCACTCCAATTTTCTACAGTGATTCCTTTTGCTCGTTTCTCTACAGCAAGTCTAAAGTCTGATTTATTATTTCTTTTAGATTGAGGTATAGTTCTTTCAATTTCTTCTGCTCGTTTATTTGCTTCTTCTTCTACTGAGGATAAAGATTTAGTAATGTTAGATTGTGAGGCTGGACGACGAACAATAGCATTCCTAACAGTTTGTATATTTTCGCTAACTGTAGGTTCAGTAGATTGAACTGGTTGAGTAGGTTGAGTGGATGTTGAAGTTGAACGACGAATTATGGCATTTCGAACTTTTTCAATATCATCTGCATTAGATGCTGTTTGTTGAGATATTATTACATTACTAGTTTCTAAAGGTGTAATTTTTATCTCCTTCTTCCCTTCTGGAATGATGTAATCATCAACAGTATCTGTTGTGTAGAAATAAATACCTGATCTATTCAAATCATCAGGTGATTCAATAGGTCGAACATTTGTTGCTAAAGGAAGTTGTTCTCCTGATCTTTTCTTTCCATCAGGAGTAGTGCTTGAAAGAAGATATGCTTGATAGTTTGGCCATGTGATAGACTGAACACTTCCATCTTCAGAGATGCCTGTGATCTGCTCATATTCTTCATTCAATTGTCTTGCGAACAGATTGTTCACATTGTGATACATTCCTGACAAGACAGTGATTATATCTTCTTTATTCTGAAGAAGACCTGATGGTGTGAATGGATAAGAAGCTCCCTTTCCAGACATGTAAAGTTTTCCATCTTGAAAAAAGACACTGCTGAATCCAGATTCTTTTTTAGGAATTCTCCAATAAACAACAGACTTTAAGAATTTCAACATTCTTCTTGTGCCATCATCATTGATGCCTTTTTTACTATCCATCATATTCTTTGAGAATTGATAGATAGCATTGAAGATAACTTCAGCTTCTTTTCTTGTATGTTGTCTGTTATTAACAGGTACAAGTCCATTAGGAAGATCTAAGAAAACCCTTCCTGGTGCAGACTTTGTTACACTTATTCCACGAATGATTGTCTCATCACTTGATGCAACAAGAATCAATGGTGTATTTTCAATATCATATTCAGAGGCAAACTCAGCACTTTCTACACCTGTTCTAGTGTCATAAAGTTTTTTACCCTCATTATCTTTCTGCACTTGAGGAAAACCAAAAGAGACATCAACTGAATGTATTTCAGACAAATCCTGCACCTTGAGAACTTTACTTCTCCATTGAGCATATTGTGACTTCACTTCATCAATTACATTCTTTGGAGTGTTATCAGGAAACATTGATGCGTTACCGTAATCACCTGACCACTTGAGTTTTTCAAGAGGAAACACTTGATAAATTGCATTGTTAAGAGGATCTTGGGATTGCTCTGCTGTTAATGGTTGACCATCCTGATTAACAAGAATTGGTGTTCCGCTAGAGTCATCAACCATAACCATGGCAATTACTCTGTCAGGATCAAGAGCTTCTTTGATAACATTCTTGTTAGTTCTTAAATGATCAATTAATCCAGGGATAAGTTGGTCTTGGTTCCTTACTGTAATGTAAACTCCTTTAATGTTTGACTTTGTTTCATTATCAAGTTTTGGAAAGTTTACACCAAATCTCTGAGCACGTTTCTGATGAGGCTTACCTTCATCTATAGAAAGTGTCGCTCTCGGTATAATCTCTACTGTCTTTTTTGCATCCGTCTCATACTCCTTATCGAAGACAGGAGGTTCAGGATTATCTTTATCGGCAGTTCCAAGAATTTGTTTTTTCAAAGCCTCATTCTTCATGAGCTTTTCTTCCTCAATTCCACTTGCCTGATAATCACTATAGGCTTTTTTTAGTTTTTCAAGAAGAGCTTCTTTAAACATCAACTCATTTACATCCGTAGTAAGTTGAGTTTTTAAAGAATTTACTTCACTCACTAACTTATCTAACTTCTTTTCATTTGGAGAAATATCCATATCCTCCACTTCAGCAATAAAGGAATCGAGATTTCTTAAGTCTGAAATATATGAAGGTTTGAGTTTTAGAAAATTAGGATTAACTCTTAAAAATTCATTAAATGCAAATCCCATTGTTCTAGGAACATTAGGATAGTTTCCTTCAAATTGATCAATTAAACTACGTAAGAAATCTACAGCAGTATCAATTGTTGTTTCAATTTGATTAATCAATTTTGTTAATGCCCCTATTTGTTTTGAGGTATCTTTGATCGATTCTTTTGTAAGTTCAACTTCAAATTCAAGTTGATCAATCATAGATTTTGCACTATCTGATTCAAGCTCAGACAAGTTTTGAATAGCATCATCCATATATGCAATGATGATTTCTCCTTCTTCTCTTTGAGTTTCCAGATCAGAAAGATCATCTTGAAGTTCTTGCTTTGCTCTAGATAGTCGCATTGCTGAATCCAATGCTTTTCTTACAGAAGATTTTAATCTAGTACCTTTTTTAGCTCTAGCATCATCTCCTCCTTTTTCAATTGTGGCATTGAGTTTATTTAGATCTTCTTCAATTGTGAGAATGTCAGCTTTTGTTTTTCTTATTTGATCAGTAATCTCATTTTGTTTATCTACTATCTCTTCATGAAAATCAGTGATTATTTGTAACCTTGCAGATTGATCATTTAGATCATAAAGTTTTGAAGCAGTTGCTGTTTTCTTTGCATCTTTAGATCTTTTAATTTGTTCTTTTTCTTTAGTAGTTAATTCTCTACCAATAGTAAACATTGCTGTTTTAAATCCAGGCTTTGCTTCAAATGATTTTAAATCAACTGGTATTGATTTTATGTTTCTTTTTCCTTTTTTAGTTTTTGTTACATAGGTGAATATGAGTTGATTATTTTCACTATCAAACTCAAGTCTTCCTCTTTTAACTCCACCTTTATCCTTACCCATGTTCCATTCTACAACTGGTTTAGCATTATTTTTCAATAATTCCATGTAGAAGGAAGCTTCAGGATTATTTGCAACAGTTGAAACTTTTCCTAGTTTATAATCCTGTAGAACTTTAGCATCAATGTCTCTTTCTCCTTTATTATCTTTTATTCTAATTGTACCATCTGGATTTTGTCCAATTATAGTAAGTGTTGGAAAACGATATTTTTCAATTCCACTTTCCTCATCTTCTATAATTTTACCAACAAAATATTCTGTACCTATTTCATAATTTTTTTCACCACTCTCTGTAGTGATTTTTATTTTGTTACCCACTTCCTCTTCAGGAATAACTGTTGCAGGTTTCTCTGGTTCTGGAGTGAATTTTTTAGGATTGGATTTAATCTCAGAATATTCATCAATGAACTTCTTTCTCTTAACACCCATCTCAACAAGCTCAAAAAGATCTTGTGTTAATTCATCAGCATTGACAATATTCTTGGAGATGTCAAACATCGCTTTGTCTACAGCTTCTTTTGCAGGCTTTCCGTTAAGAATTACATCATTGAATACTTCTGTTGTATTAACCCCAGCAGCAATCATTTTATTGTTTAAGCTTGGAATTCTCGCATCGTAGTCAAATACTTTTGATGCTGCGTATGTAAGTTTTTTAATAACCTCATCTGAATAGATTGGTTTTTTATCATCATCAATTAATCCTTTAAACTTCAGATTAATATCTTGATACGTCTTCTCAATAAACTCTGATTGAGTTTGAACAGTGTTGAGTCTATTCAAAAAAGATGACCTTGTATCAGTGGCATAAGCATATCCCTCTTGCTGAAGAGTTAGAAATCCTTCATCTGTAGAAGCTGCTTGTCTAAGTTCATTAAGTTCTTGTTTTATGAACTCTGTAGATGTGTACTTTCCACGATTATATACAGCACCAAATAAGTAATCAAACTCAAGATCTTTAGCTCCAGAAATATCTCCTTGTTCAATCTTTTGAACTCGTTCTTTCTGAATCTTCTCTGCTGCATTTATATTCTTAGCAGAATCTCTCAATCTATCTTTTATAAGAAGATTATTCCACAAAGGAACAACTTCATTTCTAACCTTCTCTCTCTGTCCACCTTCACCAGTAAAACCTCTTTCACTGACTTTTCCAACAGAACTCATGATAGCTCCAGAGATACCTCCTATGACAAAGTTCAAAAGACCTTCACTACTAGTAAATGCTTCCTTTGCTCCAGAGAAAAATAAATCATCTAGAACAGATGCGTCTCCTGTTTCATTGAGTTTGCTAAAATAATTTTCTGTACCTACTTGAGCAGCATATTGTAAAGCTTCTTCAATTGCTTCATCAGTATTAAATAGTAGACTACTAACATTTACACCTTTATATAAACTTCTTGCAATGCCTGCTTGAGGAAGAGCTGATGTATATTTTCCTCCTTTGAATAATACATCATTTGCTAAACTTCTTTCACCTTTGAATGTAGATGAGAATATTTTTGGAAGTTGTATAAAGTTAGAAACAGAAAGCAAACCTAGATTTAATCCATACACTGTCTTGCCAGCACTTTCTGCAAGATCATTAATGTTTACAAGCTCCTCACCTTGTGGAGCATAACCCTTATCAAGTATGTATTTTTCAATTAATCCTTTTCTAAATTCTTGAGACGCTCCCAATGCTTCAATACCAGCTTCACCAGCAGCACCAAATACAGAAACAATTCCTCTTTCAGCACCAATCATAGCTTGACCGAGTGTACCTCTTGCTGATGTAGAAACTTGATTCAGTGCTGTATTTATTGCACTTAGTCTCTGAGCTTGTGGAAGTGCATTTGCAGATGCTACAGCTGCATCAGCTGCTGCTGCCATATTCTTTCCTTGGGCAACAAGTCTTCCTGTAATACCAAGAGCTCTCAAAGCTCCTGTCCAAGCAAAACCACCAACAAAAGCACCTCCTGCAAAACCAAGATTTTTTATAATGTTCTCTGCAAGAAAGTTTGCTGTGAAGAGATTCTCTGGTTCCCACCAGTCTCCGTTTCGTTCTCTTTCGGTTTTATAATTAGCAAAAGTGGTTTCTAGAAATTCGTTGTTAAAATCATTTAAACTTCTGGTGACATCATTGTCAAATATTTTTGTAAAATCTCCAGTCTTTGCCCATTCGTTAGCACCATACAAAAGACCCACTGTTGAGTTAAGAGCAGTTGTTCCAGCAATGCCAGTCATTTTAGCAACAGCATTTCCAAGTTTTTCTACAGTACCTTGATTTTGAGCATATAATTCTTCGTTGTCCAAAGAAGTGTACACTTTCGGAAATCTTCCAGACAGATCAAGTCCTTCTGTTGGAACATATGTAAAAGTCTCCCCCGATTGAGGAAGACCTTGATTCATAGTTTTATAAAATTTATCTACAGCACTTTCTGGTTTAATTGTAGATGATAGTGACGGTGCGGATTTTACAAGATCTAATGGTTTTGCACCAAGATTAACTATTCCGAATATTCCGAATTCCTCTTCCATTAATTGATTGGAAATTTAGTAGTTTCTGTAATTAATGCAGCGTTTACTGCACTGGTGAAGTTTTCCAAGTTTGGATTTATTTGTCCATTGATCTGTTTTGGAATAGGTGTATTTAATGACAATGATTTTACTAAGTTACCGTTCTTCTTGTCAAATAAATAAATTCTAGGGAAAACTGTATTTGGATCTGCAAGATCTTGTTCTAAATCACCTGTGATTGAATAGTTTTTACTATCAAAATTTGTAAAATCTTGAGTTTTATAATATGCAGTATTAGGACTCTTCTTATCAGAAAGGTTTGTACTTCCTTTGGCATTTAATAAATCATAAGCATTCTTTATTCCTGGATTCATAGGAGGATTGAATCCAGTAAGAGATTTGTAATCTCCTGCTTCTATTGGAATTCTTTGAGGAACTCCATCTTTTCCAGTAACAACAAGCGAAAAAGTAGTTGGGGATTGTAGTGATGCTCCTGGTTGAATTTCGATATTTGCTCCAAAATCACCAGCTAGTATTGATGAAGAGAGAGTGTTGTAAAGATCAGGGTTAATATTTTCAAACTTATTAATTACACCAATAAACTTATTTTTATAGTCTTGAGGTTTTTGATCACCTTGTGACACAGTTACACTTTTACCAATAGGTATTGCTCCAAGTTTTTTATATTCCTCCGCTAAGATTTTATTGTATTGACTAGAAGATGATTGATTGATAGCTTCCCCAACTGATGCAATTACAGGATTAACTCTAGGTATTTCTCCTCTACTTGTAGGTGAAGGATACAATGCATTTTTAATTGTTATGAGTTCATTTCCATATTTTCTAGATAACCTTTCTTCTGCTCCCCTAGCTCTTTCTGATTGTTCTTTACTTGTAGTAATACTTCCAAAAGTATTCCATTTTCCTGGTACAATGTTTACAAAATCAATTATATCTTGTTTCGAAAGCTCAAGAGATCTTCCATCGGATAAAGTCAATGATGTAGGTTGAACTTTCTCAATTGCTTTTTCATAACTTTGTATATCAACACCACGTAACACTGCTTCTTTTTCAGCATTTGTTTTTGCAGTGGACATTATTGATTCTTTTGCAGAAATTGATTCAAGAAGCTTACCTTGTTGAGAAAGTAAATTTCTAATAGGAGCATCTACCTTATCAGGATCTCTTCTATAAAGATCAACCATTGTACCAGCAATTGTTTGGGCAGCTTTATTAATTTCTCCTGAACTAGGGTTCAGTGTTTTTCCTTGTGCTGCTGCTACATCAGATAGTTTTTTCTTCAACTCTTCATCAGAATCTCCAGGATTTGCTATTCTTAAAACTTCAAGAGCAATTTGATTTGAAGATTCATTATAACTTGTAACCATTTGATCGTATTCTCCTTCAACAGATGCTCTTATTGAAACTGCATCTGTTTCAATTGGTAAATCAATACCACCTCCTTGAAAATACGCTGCTTCTTGTTGAAGTTTTAACATTTTAGCATCGTGCTCTTCTTGAGAACGTGCATCTCCTCTCATTTTTAAATTATAATCAGCAAGCCATTGTTCTTGTCTTTGTTTGAATTCATTAATTTTCATACTGACTTCAAACATTGGATTTATAGAATACTTCTCAGAAACATCTTGGCTGGAAAGAGCTTGAGCCATTGTTGCTAAATAGTTATCTGTAAACAATGCTGACTTTAATGCTTCTGGATTAGAATCAGCAAGATTCAAAGAATTCTCTCTGGAGGCATTAAATGTTTTATTTTGATTTTCAAAGAATTCAACCTGACTCTTTAAAGACTGAATCAATTCTTCATCACTATCACCTTTTCCCATTTCTTCAGAAAGAGATAATTTCAACATTTCAATCTTACCATTGTTAATCTTTACATTTTTTTCAGTTGATAGAACTATAGATTGCTTCAAATTTTCTGGTGTAGCACCTCTATATTTATATCTACCTTCTATTGATAATTGTTCATAATCAGAAGGATTTAAACCAGATTGAAAAGCATTAAGAATTTTACTAGCGTCTTTACCTTTAAAGGTCTTCTCAACCATTATATTATTCCATACAGGGTTTCCCTGAGAATCATATTTTGTTCTTCCTAATGAATCTGTTTCAAATAATTGTTGTGCAGTTTTTTCATCAATACCTACCTCTTTAGCAATGTCTTTAATTTTTCCCCAGACATCGTGTGGAGTTTTGTAACTACCAGTGTACTTAGCACCTATATTAGGATCATTAAACCATGATGAATCACTGTCACTGAATATGTATTGATTTGCTGGATTATAATTTCCTTTTTCTACATCTGTCTGAATCCGTTGCATTAAATTCCTTCTCTGAGCTGTAGACTGAACTGAGTTAATTACATTTTCATCTTTAGCAACACTACTAGCCATTCCAGCTACAGAGTTCACCAATTGAAAGTTAGAAAAATCACCAGCAGCTACAGTACGAAGTTTTGATCCAAGCTGGTTAAGTTTAGATTTAAGATATTCTTTATCTTGAGGTCTTACAATATCAAGACCTGCAACTTGATCTATCTGTGATTGGATTCTTTGTATTCCCTGATCGTACTGTTGTTGTTTCTGCATACCGACAGAAACCATAGCTTCAACAGGAAGTTGTTGAATGTATGGATTGAACTGAACAGGAGCATCTGTAAATGAAGCCATGTGATTTTTATTTTATCAAATTTAACAGTAATGATCCATATTACATGGACTACTTATTTGCTTTTACTAAAGTACCGTTTCTTGCAGAATCTTTA
>Ga0105097_10000295_pt1 | contig 22232 bp, 22 predicted proteins | sample PPLLak12cMay2015_FD_87035 | JGI IMG/M metagenome (GOLD analysis project Ga0105097, IMG submission 87035) | Freshwater sediment microbial communities from Prairie Pothole Lake near Jamestown, North Dakota, USA - PPLs Lake P7 Core (1) Depth... | ecosystem: Environmental > Aquatic > Freshwater >...
ACATCGTCATCCCCCACAGCAACGACCAGTTTGCCTGGGGGCGTCGCGTGCATGAGCTGGGGGTTGGCGCCAAGCCCATCCCGCGCAAGAAACTGACGGCTGAGGGGCTGGCCGACGCGATCAAGGCTGCGTTGGCGCCGGCAGTCAAAGCTACGGCCAACGATCTGGGGGCAAAGATCCAACGCGAGCGCGGCGCTGAGACTGCCGCCCGCATCATCGACGGCTGTCTTCGGCAGTGAAGCGCCAGACAGAGGCCAGGCTGAGCGCCGCAGCAATGCTTCGAGCGATCATCCTGCGAGCGAATGATAGGTCACAGGAGTTTGGCTGACACGATTCGACCGTTTGACAAAGTGGCGTTGTGGCTTACAATTACGGTGCTCATAGTTCTGTTGGGTAAGCTAGGCTTGCCAGTCGCGCTGGCGCACAAACAAGAAGGGCGCCGTTCCACCTCCGCCAGGCGCCAGGAGTGCCAATGATGCAAACAGCACCCCCTGAAGACCTGCACATCAAGAGCCTGATCGACGTCGCTGCGTTGCAGCGCATTCAGGACACCTTTGCCAAGGCTATGGGTGTCGCAGCAGTGACCGTCGATAAGTCGGGTGTGCCTGTCACCCACAACAGCAATTTCCAGCCTCTCTGCCAGTTGATCCGCTCGACGCCTGATGGACTGGCCCGCTGCATGAAGTCCGATGCGCAGGGCGGCATGACGGCCTACTGCTCTGACAAGCCGGAAGCCTACGTCTGCATGGGCGGGCTGGTGGATGTAGCTGCGCCGATCACCATCGAGGGGCAGTACATCGGCTGCCTCTTGTGCGGCCAGGTCGTGCTCAGCGAAGATCAAGACAGCTTCCTCAAGGATATCATACGTCGCAGCACGTCGTTGGGGTTGCCCTATAAGCACGTGTTGGCCGCTGCCCAACAGATCCCGGTGATTCCCAGGGATCGTTTGGATGCTGCTGTCGAGATGCTCATGCTGACGGCTAACCACATCATCGAGATCGGCATGACCAACCTCAGCCAAGCGCGACTGCTGAAAGAAGCCCAGGAAAAAGCCACCTTGCAGGCGGCGCTGCAAACCGCTCAGATGCAGGCGCTGCAATCACAGATCAACCCCCATTTTCTCTTCAACTCGCTCACCCTGGTCGGCTACACCGCCTTGGAAGAGAACGCACCACACACCGAAGAGATCGCCTATACGCTGAGCGAGTTGCTGCGCTACAGCCTGCGCAACGCCTCGAGCATGGTGTCGCTGAGCGAAGAATTCGAGATGGTCGAGCATTATCTGACCATCCAACGGATGCACTTCGGCGAGCGGCTCTGCACCCACGTTCACGCCGACCCATCCTTGCGCCAGATGCAATTACCCTGTATGCTGCTGCAGCCGCTGGTGGAAAACGCGGTGGTTCATGGGATCGAACCGCTGGCCCGTCCTGTGACAGTGCGAGTCAACGCCTGGCGCTTGGGCGACTATGCACTGCTGGAGATCGTCGATGACGGTGCCGGGGCCAGCGACAACGTCGTCCGCAGCCTGAACGAGCATCAGTTCACTGCCGTGGCCAAGCGCAAGCGAGCAGCGGTTGGCATGCAGAGCGTGATTCGGCGTTTGCAGGAAGTCTATGGCGATGGCTTCAAGATCACTGCCGAAAGCGCCCCTGGGCAGGGATTCAGCGTCAGGCTGATCTTGCCCCTCCGCTAAGCGTCCCCGCATTCAGCTGTCGAAGGAGGCAAGCATGGCCGGCTTGCTGCTGGCGGACGATACGCCCATCGTGCGTTCCGCCATCGCCCGAATCATCGCGCGTGAGAAGGGGGAGCTGGGCCCGATCGTGCAGGCTGGCAGCGGCGACGAGGCTGTAGAACTGGCGCGGCGCATCCGGCCGGACATCGTGATCATGGACATCAAGATGCCGGGGCTGGATGGCCTGCAGGCGACCGCGATCATCCGGGAAGAACTACCTGACACCAAAGTCATCATCCTGACCGCCTACGATGAGTTTCCTTACGTGCAAAAGGCGCTCAAGTTGGGCGCGGTGGACTTCCTGCTCAAGCCGGTGAGGCCGGCCAAGCTGATCGAGGTGCTCGACGAGGTCCATCGCCAGATCCTGGCCGAACGCCGTCAGGTTTGGGAAGCAGCCGAGACCAAGACCTCCCTGCAGAAGACCCTGCCCTTGCTGGAGGCCAGCCTGGTGGACCAGTTGGTGCATGGCCGTTCACCGGGTCGCGCGGCCATTGCAGCATCGCTCAGGCAGTTGGGCAAGACGCTCTCCTGGCCGGCCGTCCTCGTTGCTGTGGTGGACAACTACGATACCCTGGGTGCGGCCAACGCTTACAGCTCCTTGACCGAGCTCTCACCCAGCGTGATCGGCAAGACCGAGACCTTCCTGGTCGGCTTCAACCCACCGGGGCGGGTGATTGCCATTGTCTCGACCGACCATCACCTGGCTGCAGTCGACCAGCTCCGGCAGCTCGGCTCGATCATTCAGCAGGCGTTGGAGATCCAGCTCAACCGCTCGGTCGTGCTCGGCATCGGCCATCGCTACGCTGACATCGAGGCGATTCCCATCTCCTACGCCGAGGCCAGCCTGGCCAGCCGCCATTACACCGCCGGAGCACAGCAGTACGTCATTCACATCGAGGATATTGACGAGATCAACGACCGCAAGAAGTTGGCCTATCCGGTGCAGCTGGAATACCAGATTCTGCAGAGCGTGCGCCAGGGGCAGATCGAGGCTTGCGGCGATCTGTTGAACCAGATGCTGGATCAACTGACCTACCAGTTCAGGCGCAAGCCGGAGATTTTCCGCAGTCGTTTGACCGAGCTGATTGCGCTGATTGCGCGCACCATCATCGACATGGGGGCTGGCAAGCTGGACGTATTGGATCTGTCGCACCAGCAGGTGGCGACGTTGTACAGCCTCGACACGGTGAACGATATGCGCGCCTGGGCGCTGCGCAGCTTCGCGGAGCTTACCGCCGCCATCCCTGCGGGTCATGCCGCAGGAACCGACTCGGTGCAGCGCGCGATTGACTACATCCACCGCCACCAAAGCCAGGCAGACTTAACCCTGGGCCAGGTAGCCGATGTGGTCAGCTTGAGCCCGTCGCACCTGGCTCATCTGTTGAAGGAACGGGTTGGGCTCAACTACAGGAACTATCTGATTGCGCTGCGCATGGAAGAGGCCAAGCGACTGCTGCGCACTACGGACAGGACCATCGCCTCTGTGGCCGAGAGTGTGGGCTACGAGAACGCCACCAGTTTCTATCGTTTGTTTCAACGGGAGACAGGCAGCACGCCGGCTGCTTACCGGCGGATAGCCTAAAGGGCTGGGCATAGTGCCCGTTAGCGATCCTGCATCGCAATGCCGATGGGGGTGACAAGAAGGGCGTGTTGGGGGACGACGGTGGGCAGTCCGGTGACCTCGGTGACTACCTCACCCATGCCGGGCATCATGCACGTGCCACCTACCAGGTAGAGCGTTTCGACCCGGAAGGGCTGGATGTGCCGCGCGACGATGGTGCCCACCTTCTGCATGACTGGCCGCACCAGGGGATAGACCGTGTGGGTTTGGGAGGGATCCTTCTTGATCTCCTCGGCGGCCTCGAAGGACACACGCAGCGCGCCGGCAATGACCAGGGAGAAATGCGTGCCGCCGGTGGGCTCGTCGGCGGTGTAGACTACCCGGCCGTCTTTGACGATGGCCACGCCTGTGGTGCCGCCGCCCACGTCCACCACTGCGCCGTTGTCCACCTGCAACAGTGCGTTGGCAGCCGTCGGCTCGTCTACGAAGTTGCTGCACTCCAGCCCTGCCGCAATCAGCACGTTTTGCGTCGCCCGCACCTCAGCCGGCGCGACCCCAGGCGGATACGAAGTGGCCGCGTGGGTCAGAGGAAAGCCCAGCTCCGCCTCCACCTCCGTCTTCATCCGGCTGACCAGCCTAACGGCTCCCATGAAATCTACCACCAACCCATCGCGCACAATCTGGGCAAACTGATAGCGCCCGGCCAGCGGCCGGTAGTCCTGGTCGAGCACCATCAGCACCGTGTAGGCCGTCCCCAGGTCGACGCCCACGTGTACCACGCGGCCGTTGCTGTGGCCAGACACCGCCTCGCCTGCGCTGGCCGGCGTACCGTTGAGCAGGCGCCAGGCCTGATCAAGTGTTCCATCCAATCGTGGGTTCATAGGTTAGCCTAGCCCTGCCAGCCGCATGGTATCCAGGGCGATCATCCTCTCTTCGTCGGTCGGCACCACCAGCACCGCCGTGTGGCCCGCGGGCTTGCTGATCACGGACTCAGTGCCTATCGCCTCGGCGTTGCGCTTGCGGTCCAGTTCGATGCCCAGGAACTCCATGCCTTCGCAGACCATCTCGCGCACCACCGGGCTGTTTTCGCCGATGCCTGCGGTGAACACCAGCGCGTCGATGCCGCCCATGGCTGCGGCGTAAGCGCCGACATACTTCTTGGTCATGTAGGTAAAGATCTCCACGGCCAGCTGGCAGCGCGGGTTGCCAGCCGCCGCGTGCTCAAGAATCCTGCGCATGTCGTTGCTGACGCCGGACACGCCCAACAGGCCGCTTTCCTTGTACAACACCTGCTCAATGGCGTCGGGACTCATGCCGATCTGGCGGTGCAGATGGAAGATCAACCCGGGGTCGATGTCGCCCGAACGCGTGCCCATCATGATGCCCGAGAAGGTCGCAAAGCCAATGCTGGTATCGATGGATCGGCCAGCCTGCACCGCAGTCATGGTCACGCCGTTTCCCAGGTGACAGATGACCTGCTTGAGCTTGTCGACTGGCCGGCCCAGTATCTTAGCCGTGCGCTGGCTGACATAGCGGCAGGAGGTACCGTGGAAGCCGTACTTGCGGATCCTGTGCTTGACGTAGTAGGAATAGGGCAGCGCATAGATGTAAGCCCTAGGCGGCATGGTCTGGTGAAACGCCGTATCGAACACAGCCACGTGGGGTACCTTGGGCAAAAGCGCGCGGCCTTCACGGATGCCCACCAGGTTCGGTGGATTGTGAAGAGGCGCCAGGGGAGTGCATTCCTCCAGCTTAGCAATGACCTCGTCGCTGATTAGGGTTGACTCGATGAAGATGTCCGCCCCATGCACTGCTCTGTGCCCCACCGCCTCAATCTGGTTGATATCGTGAATGGCGCCATGCTGGGGATGGAGCAGGTACTGGATTGCCACCTCGAAGGCCGTGTGGTGGTTGGGCACGGGCAATTCGTGCCGTACCTTGCGCCCCTGCACCTGATGATCCACGTAGGAGCCGCTCTCGCCGATCCGGCTGACGACGCCCTTGGCCACCACCTGCTGCACATCGCTGGTGTAGAGCTGGTACTTAATGGTAGAGCTGCCGCAGTTGATGGTCAGAATCATCGTCGCTCCTAAAGCTCGGCCAACACCTGGGCTACGAGCTGCCGGATCAGCGCTGCGTTACCGGCTGGCTCGGGGGGTGCTGCAGCTTCGTTGCTCAGCACGATCTTGATCGCTCGCTCTTCGGCCGCCCGCTTGAAGATATCGTAGGCAGTCAAGCTCTGGCTGAGGGGCAGGCGGTGAGTCACCAACACCGCAGGATCCATCTTGCCGGCCTTGATCATCTTCAGCAGCACTGGGATAGTGTTGGTGTTGACCACACCCATGCGGATGGTGATGTTGCGCGTCCACAACAACTCGTTGTGCAGCTCGACGCTCCTGCTGTGTACGCCCACGTTGGCGATGCGGCCACCTGAGCCGATGACTGCCTGAGCCAGCGCGCAGGTCGAGGGATGGCCTACCACCTCGATCACCACGTCCGCGCCCTGGCCGTTGGTCAGAGCCATAATCTTCTCACCAGCCCGGCCGTCGCTGTTGTTGATCACCACCGTGGCCCCCAGTTTTCTGGCCATCCCCAGCCGGTAGTCGTCCAGGTCCACGACCATGATATCGGCCGGCGCGTAGAACTGGGTTACCAGCAGCGTGGCCAGGCCCACCGGGCCGGCGCCGATGATGACGACCGTGTCGCCCAGGCCGACCTCGCCTTTTTGCACGCCCACTTCCAACCCGGTAGGGATGATATCGGCCAGCATCAGCGCGGCCTCTTCGTCGATCCAGGTCGGGAGATGGTGCAGGCTGCTGCCGGCCAGAGGAATGCGCGCGTATTCGGCCTGCACCCCGTCGATGATGTTGCCCAGCAGCCAGCCGCCCTGCTCACAGCTTGACAACAGATGCCGGCGGCAGGCCGGACAGCGTCCGCAGGAGGTGGTGCAGGGGATCAGAACGCGGTCGCCCACCTGGAACTCGGTGACGGCGGCGCCCACGGCGCTAATAACACCTGTGGCTTCGTGCCCCAAAACACGGCCGGCGCTGACAGTGGACACACCGCCTTTGAGAATGGTCAGATCGGTGCCGCAGACCGTGGTCTTGTTGACCTTGACGACGACGTCGGTCGGCTCCTGGATGGCTGGCAGGGGTTTGTCTTCCCAGCGGATATCGTCGGGGCCGTGGTAAACCAAAGCTTTCACACAGGGGCTCCTCAAGGTGGTCTCAGCTAGCGGCGCCGGGCGCCGGAAGCGCGTACTCTCAAACAACAGGATAACCGTCATTCGGGGCGATGACTATCCCAAAAACCACGCGATCTGTACACTTTCCTGCTATCTTGCGGCCCAAGGAGAGCACCGCCTGCTGCGGCTAGGCTGAAATCTGTCCGTGTCTTGCAGGTTACAGCTTTTATCTCCCCGTAGATGGGGCTGGAGAGGCCTGGCAAAGGCCCATGGGCTGTGCCAGGCGGCGCGTCAAGCCCGCCTGGCGTCCGGGCCGGCGTTGCGGTCCCCGTCGATTTGTGCATATTTTCCCTGGTTTTGCGCATTGAATGAACCCGGCGAACTTAGTATGCTTAGTACGCTATGACCAGACTACCCGACCAGGACCAGGCGATCACGCGCATCATCCAGGAATACGTTCCTGGCCGCCAGGTGACCATTGCCCACATCATCGCCAATCCCGACCAGTCGCTTTGCCGGCTGGTAGGGCTGGACGATGCCGAGGCAATCGGCATGATGACGCTGACCCCCGGCGAAAGCGCGATCATCGCCGGCGACCTCGCCCTCAAGGCAGCCGATGTGCGCATTGGCTTCCTTGATCGCTTCAGCGGAACCCTGGTCGTCACCGGCGGCCTGGTCAGCGTCGAGGTAGCCACGGAGGCTGCCAACCGCGGGCTGGCGCGCATCCTGGGCTTTCATCCGGCCTCCATTACGCACACGTGAAAGACCGATGGATGAGATCGCAAGCCTACAAACGGCTGTTCATGCTCTGGGGTGGGGTCGGCGTCGGTAAGACGACCCTGCTCAGAGCCTTGCAGCACCAGGAGAACAACGACGTTCGCAAGACGCAGATGGTGGACTACAGCGGCTGGGGCGTGGACACCCCAGGCGAGTACTGCGAGATGGGCGATCTGCGCCGCCACCTGGTGGCGGCCAGCGCCGACGCCCGCCTGATCCTGGTCGTGCATGATGCCACCCGTCCCACCACCAATTTCCCCCCCAACTACTTTCGCATGTTCACCCAGACCGTCTTGGGCGTGGTATCCAAGATCGATGCGGCCGGCGCAGACCCGCAACGAGCCACGGCCATCCTGCGCCAAGTCGGCGTACAGGGTGAGATCTACTATGTTTCAGCGATCACAGGATCGGGCCTCAGTGATCTGAGGCAGATTCTTTTAGCACATAGCCAGTCACAAGGAGAAAGAACATGGCAAACAGTCAAGGAGAGGCCTTAGGCCTGGTCGAGACCCGTGGCTTGGTCGCGATGATCGAAGCTGCCGACGCAATGGTGAAGGCGGCCAACGTCTCGCTGGTCGGCATGGAGAAGATCGGCTCCGGCCTGGTCACGGTGTTGGTCCGAGGCGACGTCGGCGCGGTTAAGGCTGCGACCGATGCTGGCGCTGCGGCCGCTCAGCGTGTGGGTGAGGTGGTTTCGGTACACGTCATCCCCCGGCCGCATAGCGACACCGAAGCGCTGCTGCCCAAGAGCAACAAGTAGCCTGGACCCGCGCCAGGGCATTAGGAGGTAACGCGTAGCTATGGAAGACAAACTTGTCGATCTCGTCGTGCAGCAGGTTATGCAGAGAGTTGCTGCCGCCAACGGAAGCAAGGCCACCCCGCCGGCCAGCTCGCTGACCGGCCTCAAGTCGCCGGGTATGACCGAGTTCGTCGGCACGGCCTTCGGCGACACCATCGGCTTGGTGATCGCCAACCTGGACCCCACCCTGCACAAGTCCATGGGGTTGGATCCCAAGTACCGCTCGATCGGCATCATCGGCGGCCGCACCGGCGCCGGCCCGCACATCATGGCCATCGATGAGGCCGTCAAGGCCACCAACACCGAGGTCATCTCCATCGAGTTGGCGCGCGACACCAAGGGTGGCGCCGGCCACGGCTGCCTGATCCTGCTGGGCGCTGAAGAAGTCTCCGACGCCCGCCGGGCGGTGGAGGTGGCGCTCAAGGATCTGACCCGCACCTTCGGCGATGTCTATGCCAACGACGCCGGCCACATCGAGTTGCAGTACACGGCCCGGGCCAGCTTCGCGTGTGAGAAGGCCTTCAACGCTCCCATTGGCCGGGCCTTTGGCCTATGCGTGGGCGCCCCGGCCGCCATCGGCGTGCTGATGGTCGACGCGGCGGTCAAGTCGGCCGACGTGGACCTGATCGGCTATGCCAGTCCGGCCAAGGGCACCTCGTTCTCCAATGAGATCATCGGCTTCTTCAGCGGCGACGCCGGCGCAGTGCGCCAGGCGATCATCACCGCCCGCGAGGTCGGCGTCAGGCTGCTGGGCACGCTGGGTGACGAGCCTGCTTGCCTCGGTGTTCCTTACATCTAGGACCTATCCGAAATCCACGCTCACCGATCTGGCAGCAGTGCCAGTAAGGAAGTACTAATATGGCCAAACGACACAAAAGGTTCGAGGCTTTGGAGCAGCGGGCTGTCAACAAGGACGGTTTCGTCACCGAATGGCCGGAAGTTGGCATGATTGCCATGGGCAGTCCCAACGATCCAAACCCGAGCATCAAAGTACAGAACGGCAGCATCGTCGAGATGGACGGCAAGCGGCGCGAGGACTTCGACTTCAACGAGATCTTCATCGCCAACTACGCCATCAACACGGCAATCGCCGAGGAGATGATGGCGATCCCCAGCGTTGACATCGCCCGGATGATCGTCGACATCAACGTGCCCCGCGAGAAGGTGGTCAAGGTCTTCTCCGGCCTGACCCCGGCTAAGATCGCCGCCGTCATCGACGAGCTCAACGTGGTTGAGATGATGATGGGCGTGCAGAAGATGCGGGCGCGGCGGACTCCATCCAACCAGGCGCATGTGACCAACCTGCAGGACAACCCGGCGCTGCTGGCGGCCGACGCTGCGGAGGCAACCGCGTATGGTTTCACCGAGATTGAAACCACCGTCGCAGTGTTCAACTATGGCCCTATGAACGCCCTGGCCCTGTTGGTGGGCGGGCAGACGGGCCGGCCCGGCGTGCTCAGCCAGGATGCGCTGGAAGAATCGATCGAGCTGCTGCTGGGCATGCGCGGCCTGACGGCCTACGCCGAGACCGTTTCGGTCTATGGCACCGAGCGGGTCTTCATCGACGGTGACGACACCCCGTGGTCCAAGTCTTTTCTGGCCTCGGCCTATGCCTCGCGCGGCCTGAAGATGCGCTTCACCTCCGGCACCGGCTCCGAAGTCCAGATGGCCTATGCCGAGGGCAAGTCGATGCTGTATCTGGAGATCAAGTGCATCATGCTGACCAAGGCGGCCGGCGTGCAGGGCTTGCAGAACGGCTCGATCAGCTGCATCGGCGTGCCGGCCGGCGTGCCGGGTGGCATCCGAGCGGTGTTGGGTGAGAACCTGGTTACCACCTGCCTCGACCTGGAAGTGGCCTCCGGCAACGATCAGACGTTCTCGCACTCCGACATGCGGCGCACTGCCCGCCTGCTGATGCAGTTCCTGCCTGGCACCGACTTCGTCTGCTCCGGCTACAGCGCCGTGCCCAACTACGACAACATGTTCGCCGGCTCCAACGTGGATGCCGACGACATGGACGACTGGTTGGTCTTGCAGCGTGACCTGAAGGTCGACGGCGGCCTGGCGCCTGCTTCCGAGGAAGCCATCATCGCCGTTCGCAACAAAGCTGCTCGGGCGCTGCAGGCCGTGTTTGAGGAACTGGGTTTGCCGCCCATCACCGATGCGGAGATCGAGGCGGCAACCTACGCCTACAACAGCCAGGACATGCCAGCCCGCGACAAGGTACAGGATACCAAGGCGGCCCAGGAAATGGTCAAGCGCGGCGTGACCGGTGTCGATGTGATCAAGGCCCTGGCCAAGCGTGGCTTCACCGATGTGGCCAACGCAGTGTTGGGCATTCAGAAGCAGCGCGTTTCCGGCGATTACCTGCACACCTCGGCCATCCTCGACACGCAGTTTAACGTGATCGCCGCCGTGAACGACCTGAATGACTATCAGGGCCCGGGCACCGGCTATCGCCTGCAGGGTGAGCGCTGGCAGAAGCTGGCCAACATCCGCCAGGCAATCCGGCCTGAGGATATCTAGGCGAGGCCAAAGGAGCGTAGTTCATGACGCAGATAACTGAAACGATGGTTCGGGATGTTGTCCGGGAGCTCCTGGCGCAGATGGCGCAAAACGGTTCTTCGGCCGTGAGCCAGCCCGCAGTCGCCTCCAGCCCCAGCGCTGAGATGCAGATGACGGAGATCGGTGTGTCGAAGCCCGGCACGGCGACCAACGAGGTCATCATTGCCCTGGCTCCGGCCTTTGGCGATAAGCTGGGCCGCAAAACCATCACCGGCATCCCTCACGCGGCCGTGCTGCGCGAAGTATTGGCAGGCGTGGAAGAAGAAGGCGCCAAGGCCCGAGTCATTCGGGTGTTGCACACCTCCGACGTGGCGTTCGTCTCCCATACTGGGGCTAAGCTGTCCGGCTCAGGCATCGCCGTGGGCATTCAATCGCGCGGCACCACGGTGATCCACCAGCGCGACTTGTTCCCGCTGCAGAACCTGGAGCTGTTCCCGCAGGCCCCGGTGATCGACCTGGAGACCTATCGGGCCATCGGTCGCAACGCGGCTCGCTATGCCAAGGGAGACACCCCGACGCCGGTCGCCCAGAAGAACGACCAGATGGCCCGGCCCAAATACCAGGCCATCGCCGCGGTCTTCCACATCCGCGAGACCAGCTTCGTCAAGCCCGACGTCAAGCCGGTCGATCTGGACATCAAGTTCCGCTAATCCAGCAGGAGGCGAGTAACGTGTCACAACAAGAGTTGATCAGTGCGATCGTGCGCGAGGTCTTGACTGAACTGAACGGCGGCAACAAGGCTGTCCCGACACCGCCCTCCAGCAACGGCCAAAAACTGGATTATCGGCGGGATTATCCGATGGCCCTCAAGCGGACTGAGCTGGTCAAAACGGCCACCGGCAAGTCACTGGCCGACATCACCTTGGATGCGGTGGTAAGCGGCGCTGTCAAGGCCGACGAGATCCGCATTACCCCGCAAACCCTGGAATACCAGGCCCAGATCGGCGAGAGCATCGGCCGCCCGCAGTTTGCCCGCAACCTGCGCCGCGCCGCCGAGATGACCGCCGTGCCCGACGAGCGCATCCTTGAGATCTACAACGCCCTGCGCCCGAATCGTTCCACCAAGGCGGAACTGACGGCCATCGCCGACGAACTGGAAGGCAAGTACGGCGCCAAGGTCTGTGCAGGCTTCGTGCGCGAGGCCGCCGGCGTCTACGAGCGCCGCGGTGTGTTGAAGAAGGACTGAAATTCGAACGTGTTCCCAACGCCTTTAACCTGCTCCCCGGCTTTGTCGCTTCCTCATCTCAATTATCCTGAGCGGCAAGGACACGGGGAGCGGGTTAGGCGGCGGTGATCTGAGACAGATGATGACCGACAAGCTCATCAGCCTTGCCCAAGCAGCAGCTCTTGTTCCTGATGGGGCCACGATTTCGTTTGGTGGGTTCACCACCCAGCGCCATCCGATGGCCTTCGTCTATGAGTTGATCCGGCTGCGCCGCGAGCGGCTGTACCTGTTCGGCCATTCGGGCGGCAGCGATTGGGACATTCTGATCGGTGCTGGCTGCGTCAAGCGAGTCGAGACGGCCTACGTCGCCGACGAGGCCTTCGGCACCATTGGCCCGCGCTGGCGGCTAGCCGTTCAGCGTAGCGAGATCGAGTGGGAAGACTACAGCAACTTCGCCATGGTCACCCGCTTCACGGCTGGCGCGATGGGCGTGCCCTTCCTGCCCGTGCGCAGCCTGCTGGGCAGCGACGTCCTCGCCAAAGAGGCGCTCACGCCCGAACAGCGGGCCGCCGATCCCCGTACAGCCGTCAAAAAAGCGCACGTCATGGCGTCGCCCTTCGATCCCCAGGACCAGATCGTGCTGCTGCCGGCCATTCACACCGAATTCGCCGTGCTGCACGTGCAGAAAGCCACGCCCAGCGGCATCGTGCGCATCGAGGGGCAAGACTTCGCCGACTTTCAACAAGGCCTTTGCGCGGACGTGCTGATCGTCTGCGCCGAGGAGATCGTCCCCGACGAGGAACTGCGCCAGGACGCCGAGCGCAATCGCCTGCCCTACTTCGCCGTGCGGCACGTCTGCCATGTGCCCTACGGCGCTCACCCGTTCGCGGTCTATCGCTACTACGATTACGACCCCTGGCAGCTCAAACGCTACCATGACAGCGCCGAGGATGAAAACACCTTCCGCTCCTACCTCGACGCGTATGTCTACGGCGTGCCCGACCACGCCGCCTACCTGGAGGCCATCGGCGGCGCAGAGCGGCTGAGCGCGCTGCGGGCCGATCCGCTGCTGGGTTACAGCCCCACCCTGCGCCGGCGGAGACTCGAGTGATGGCCGATTACACCCTGACCGAGTTGATGGCCGTGGCAGCGGCCCGCGAAATCCGCGACGGCGAGGTAGTATTTGCTGGCACCGGCCTGCCGATGTTGGGCGCGATGCTGGCGCAACACACCCACGCCCCGGCCTGCTGCCTCATTTTCGAGGCGGGCGCCATGGCCAGCCAGTTGGCGCACCTGCCCATGTCGGTCGGCGACCCGCGCACCATGCGCGGCGCGGCGACGGCGGCTGGCCTGAGCGAGATCTTCGCCTTCGTGCTGCAAAGCGGCCGGGTGGATGTGGGCTTCATCAGCGGCGCCCAGATCGACCGCTTCGGCAACATCAACAGCACATCGATCGGCGCTGATCATCGCCATCCCCAGGTGCGTTTTTCCGGCAGCGGCGGCGCGGCCGACATCGCCTGCCTGGCCCGCCGCACGGTGGTGATCGCGCAACACGAAAAACGCCGTTTCCCGGAACACGTGGACTACATCACCAGCCCTGGCTGGCTGCAAGGCGCTGACAGCCGGCGGCAAGCCGGCCTGCGCTGGGGCGGCCCCAGTGTGGTGGTCACCACCAAGGCCGTGCTGCGCTTCCACCTCGACAGCAAAGCGATGTTTCTGGCAAGCTATCATCCCGGTCTGTCGGCCCAGAGTGTGCTCGACGACACCGGATTCCCTCTGGACACGGCGGACGCGGTCGAGACTCTGCCGCCGACGCCGCAGGAACTGCGCATCTTGCGCGAAGACGTTGACCCCGAACGAATCTTCCTACGCTGAGGACGCCCTGTGACTCTTCTCATCGCCGGCATTGACATCGGCAATTCGACAACTGAGGTAGCCCTGGCCGAAATCGATGCCGCGCGGCCTGCGCCGCGCTGGCTGGCCTCCAGTCGGGTGTCCACCACCGGCATCAAGGGCACGCTGAGCAACATCCCCGGCGTAACACGGGCCCTGCAAGAAGCTGTGGACGCGGCCGGCGTCCGCATCGACCAGATCGACCTGGCCCTACTCAATGAGGCCACGCCGGTGATCGGCGACATCGCCATGGAGACGATCACCGAGACGATCATCACCGAGTCGACGATGATCGGCCACAACCCCAACTCGCCCGGCGGGCTGGGCATCGGCGTCGGCGTCACCACGCACCTGAACGACTTGGCCTCGACCGCGCGCGGCAAGCCGGTGCTCGTGGTCATCCCGAAGGATTACGACTTTCAGGTCGCAGCCTCGCTGGTCAACTGGGCGCTGGACAACGGCATCGACGTGCAGGGTGGCATCGTTCAGGCCGACGACGGTGTGCTGATCGCCAACCGGGTCCACAAAGCGTTGCCCTTCGTCGACGAAGTCAGGCTGATCGACCATGTGCCGCTCAACATCCTGGCCGCGGTGGAGGTGGCCGAGCACGGCCAGGCCATCCGCCAGTTGAGCAACCCCTACGGCATCGCCACCCTCTTCAACCTGACGCCCCAGGAGACCGCGCTGGTCATCCCCATCGCCAAGGCGCTGATCGGGCTGCGCTCAGCCGTAGTGATCCGCACCCCGGCCGGCGACGTGCAGACCCGGCACATCCCGGCCGGCAGCCTGAGGTTGATCGGCCAGGATCGCACCCTGGTGCTGCCCATGGACAGCGGCGCCGACGCCATCATGGCTGCGTTGGACCAGACTGGTCCACTGGCCGACGTGGAGGGCGAGCCTGGCACCAACGTGGGCGGCATGGTGCAGCGGGTGCGCCAAACCATGAGCGACCTGACCGAGAAGCCGCTGGCCGAGATCAAGATTCGCGACATCCTGGCCGTCGATTGCCTGGTGCCGCAGCAGGTGGCCGGTGGCCTGGCCCAGGAGTTCTCCCTGGAGAACGCAGTCGGGCTGGCAGCTATGGTCAACACCGACCGCCTGTTGATGGAGCGGCTGGCCCAGGCGCTGGCCAGAGATCTGAGTATTCGCGTCGAGCTGGGCGGCGTCGAGGCCCATATGGCCATCCTCGGCACCCTGACCACGCCGGGCATTGCAGCGCCCCTGGCCATCCTGGACCTGGGGGCCGGTTCCACCGACGCGGCCATGCTGCGCAAGGGCGAGCCGGTGCGCAGCATGCACCTGGCTGGCGCCGGTGACATGGTGACCATGCTGATCCAGCGGGAGCTGGATCTGCCGGCCGGCACGGTAAGCGAAGTGGCCGAGCAGATCAAGCGCTACCCCCTGGCCAAAGTCGAGAGCCTGTTTCACACCCGCTACGAGGACAACACGGTGCGCTTCTTCAAGGAGCCGCTGGACCCCAAGCTGTTCGGCCGGGTGGCGCTGGTCACGCCGCAGGGCTTGGTCCCGATCCCCACCGGCCACACCATCGATCGCATCCGTACGGTGCGGCGCGAGGCCAAGCGCAAGGTCTTCCTGCGCAACAGCCTGCGGGCGCTGAGCCACGTGGCCCCGGGCGGCAATATCCGCTTGATCGATTTTGTGGCCATCGTGGGTGGCTCTGGCCAGGATTTCGAGATCTCGCAGATGCTGATGGAGCAACTCAACCCCTACGGCATCGTGGTCGGCACCGCCAACATCCGCAGCCAGTTGGGCCCGGTCAACGCCGTGGCGACCGGTCTGGTGCTGAGCTACTTCGAGCGGCAAAGGTCAGGCTGAGCCATGGCCCAGGTCGAGCGCGATCGCCCGTGCATCCACGTCTGCCTGGTCGGCGGCGCGGACGAGGAACTCTATCGCTGGGTCGAGATCGGCGCCGAAGAAGAGGGCGTACCGGTGCGGCGGACAGCGGTGCAGGCCTCGGAGCCAGTGCTGGCAGCCTTCGAGGCCGCGCAGGGATCGCGCTTCGACGTGGGCGTCAGCGTGACTCCGGGCCGGGTGATCTTGCACGAGCGGCATATGCCGGCTGAACAGCCCGTGCTGTCGCTCGCAGCAACAGGTGATCCCCGGCCGCTGTGCCGCCTGATGGGCGGCAATGCCGCTCGTATGGTAGTGCGGCTGCCCTTACGTTTTGCCGGCGATGACGCGACACCGGAACCGGCTCCAAAGCCGCAGCGGCGTGACCCATCCTCCCCGCCTGTGGCAACGCAGGCGGCAACAGAGCCGGCTGCCGACCAAACCATCGTCGATGTGGCAACTATTGCCAGGATCGTCGTGCGTATCCTGAGAGAAAGAGGCGTTGTGTGACCATGAAAGCGCTCGGCCTGATTGAGACGATCGGCTTGGTGACGGCCTTCGAGGCCGCAGATGCGGCCCTCAAGGCCGCCAACGTCAAGCTACTGGGCTATGAAAACACCAAAGGCGGCGGCCGGATCACCATCAAGTTCGTTGGCGATGTGGGCGCGGTCAAGGCGGCCGTGGCAGCCGGCATCGCTGCGGCGTTGCGTATCGGACGCGTCGAGTCCTCCTTGGTCATCGCCCGGCCCCACCAGGAGATCGAGGGCCTGATCGGCCTGATCGACCGCGGCCCGGCCGCCGCAGGCGAGTCGGTGGTTGTCCCGCAGCCTGCGCTTGAAGCCCCGGCGCCTGAGCCTGAAGCCCCGCAGCCTGCGCCCGCCAAAGCTGCCAAGCCCAAGGCTGCTGCCGGCAAGGCCAAGCGTCCAGCCAGCCGACGGCCCAAGGCTGCCGCCGCGCCGGCGCAAGAGGCTTCATTGCCGGCAAGCGACGCTGCCGCCACGCCGGCCCAAGAGGCTTCATTACCGGCAAGCGACGCTGCCGCCGCGCCGGCGCAAGAGGCTTCATTGCCGGCCAGCGACGCCGCCATCGCGCCGGTTTCGGATGCAACGCCGCCTCCGGCCAGCGCAGATCAGCCAGGCTCGGCGCAGTCGGACCTGGATCGGCCGGCCGCGCCCTAATCATACGGTTTGGAGCATCCTATGCAATCGCCGATCACCCGCGACAGCTCGTCGATTATCCTGGAACAGATGACCCGTGAGGTGGTGCGCCGCCTGATGCAGCAGACCAACGGCCATGGCCCCGCCCCTACCATCCAGCGGGGCGATGGAGCGCTGGAGCTGCAGGTTCCGATTGGGGTTTCCGTGCGCCACGTTCACCTCTGTCCGGAGCACGTTCAGATCCTCTTTGGCGAAGGCTACGACCTGCACATCTACAACGAGCTGTACCAGAAGGGCTACTACGCGGCCAAGGAGCAGGTGATGGTGGTCGGCCGCAAGCGCTGCATCGAGAAGATGCGGGTCCTGGGGCCCACGCGCGCCTACTCCCAGGTCGAGCTGGCCCAGAGCGACGCCCTGGTGATCGGCCTCAAGCTGCCGGTGGCCACCGAAGGCGCCGACCCGGGCACCCAGCCGGTCACCATCGTCGGGCCGGAAGGGGCCATCAGCTTGTCTGGCGGAGCCGGCGGTGGCGCCTTCGTGGCCCGGCGGCACGTCCACCTGAGCGATGTCACCGCGGCCGAGCTGGGCGTCAAGCACGGCGATCTGCTGGAACTGCGCATCGACGGCGCCCGCCCCGCCACCCTGCACGGCGTCCTGGTGCGGGTCAAGGCCGGCTGGCGCACCGAAGTCCACCTGGATACCGATGAGGCCAACGCCTGCGGCGTTCGCAACGGCCAAACGGCGACGCTGGTGATCCGAAAGTAGAGGGATGCTTCGGCGGCCCTCAGCATGACTAGGAACAAGGCGACAGTGATGACCGACCAAGCGTTGATCGACAAGATCGTGGCTCGTGTGCTGGCCCTGCTGGGCGGCCAGCCGGTAGACGCGTCCCGCCGCAGTGTGTTGATGCTGTTCAGCGGCGCCAGCACCGGCTACGTCGTGGGCATGGAGGCGATCCGGCGGCTGACCGGCGCCGAACATGCCCTCACTGTGGTGCTGACGCCTGCGGCCTACCACATCATCACACCGGAGCAGGTGCGCAAGGCCGGCGCGGCCCGGATCATCGCTCCCGGCGAGTGGGTCGATGCGCCCGGGCTGGTCAAACAGGCCGACCTGGTGCTGATCCCCACGATGTCGATGAACCTGGCGGCGCGGCTGGCCCTCGGCCTGATGGACTCGCTGATCACCACCCTGGCCCTGGGCTCACTGCTGGCCGGCAAGGGGGTGGTGACCGTTAAGGATGGCGCCGACCCCGGCGGCAACGCCGGCCTGGTGTTTGGTGCAACCGATGGCACGGCGCCGCTGCTGCGCCAGACGCTGGCCGGACACCTCGGCACGCTCAGCGACTACGGCATGGAACTGGTGGCCGAGGCCGACTTTCTTTTCACAGTCGAACAGCGGCTGTTGGCTCCTGCCAGCCCTATGCTGAGCCCCAGCGCCTTGCCGGCGGCGGCAGCGGTCGCGCGTAGGGCCGGCTTCGTGACCGCCACCGATCTGCAGGCGCTGCCATCCGGCTCGGCGCTGCGGCTGGCAGCCGGCGCCCGGCTGACCCCCCAGGCCCAGGACCTGGCCCGGCGGCTCCAGCTGAGGCTGATGCTGGAGTAAAGGCAAGCAATCAACCCAAGAAACCGGGGCTTTTCCCAGGAAACCGGTTTCTGAGATGCCCAAGGACAACAACCATGCAACTGGCGCAAGTAGTAGGTACAGTAGTTTCCACCCGCAAAGAAGATGCGCTGATCGGCCACAAGCTGCTGATCCTGTCCGTTCTCGACCCCCGCGGCCAAACGACGGCGGGCGAACTGCTGGTGGCCATCGACGCTCTGGGTGCGGGCGTCGGCGAAACAGTGCTGATCGCCCGCGGCGGTGCGGCGCGGGTCAACCTGCCGGCCGCCACCCCGGTCGACGCCCGGGTCATCGGCATCGTCGACACGATGGACGTGCGCTGATGGGCATCTACACGCGCGGCGGAGACGCAGGCGATACGTCGCTGCTCGGCGGTGTACGCGTCCCTAAAGACACCTTGCGCATCGAGGTCTACGGCACCGTCGACGAGGCGACCTCGGCCATGGGGCTGGCGCGCGCCACGACCAGGCAAGACGACCTGTGCCGGGAGATCATCGCCTTGCAGGGCGAGCTGATCGGCGTGATGGCCGAGCTGGCTACGGCGCCCGACGCCGACGCCGGCAAGCTGCACATGATCCAGCTCACCCCGGTGCAGGCGGCCCAGGTAGAGCGGCTGGAGCGGACCATCGACCACTACGAGGCGCAGCGCATCCCCACCCACCATTTTGTGCGGCCGGGTGGAGCGGTGGCCTCAGCGGCTCTGGACATGGCCCGCACCTTCGTGCGCCGCGCCGAGCGGCGGCTGATAACCCTGAGCCGGGAGCAGGATGTCAACCCCTACCTGATCAAGTACTTGAACCGCCTGTCTGACCTGTTGTACGTGATGGCGCGCATGGACGAGCAGCGCGAGGTCGAGCAGGTGGTGATCAACCAGCTGGCAGAGTCGTTCAGAATGACAGGACATGAGTTCGTCGCTGGAGCGCATGGCGTCACGGCGCAACGGGAAACTCACAATCAACGCGCGACAAGGAGCGGAGAGATGAACATGGTGCTAACGCTTGCCGACTGTGACCGCATGATCGAGGCGGGCCTGCGCCGGGCCAGGGAAGTCGGCGTGCCGATGGTGCTGGCGGTAGTTGATGCTGGCGGCAACCTGATCGAAACGCGCCGCATGGACGACGCTTTGATCGTGAGCATCACCCTGGCGCCGCACAAAGCCTACACCGCGGCCACGGTGCGCATAGCCACGCACACCTTGGCCGAGCTGGCGCAGCCCTCGGCGCCCCTCTATGGCATCGACGTCAACATCCCCAACCTGACCCTGGTGGGCGGCGGCCTGCCGCTCCACCAGGACGGACGGTTGGCCGGCGCCGTGGGCGTCAGCGGCGGCAGCGTGGAGCAGGATATCGACGTGGCCCAGGCGATGGTGGCCGCGCTCTAGGCATTACGACACGGAGGAACAATGACTGTGATGATTGCAGAAGCTCAGCTTGACGACATCATCCGGCGGGTGCTGAACAGGATGGACGTCAGCCGTCCACCCGTCACCAGTGCCTATCGCGGCGCCTATGCCACGGCTGATCAGGCGCTGGAGGCGGTCTACCGGGCACAGCTTGCCTACGGGCGGGTCAGTATTGCCCGGCGCAAGGCGATCATCGACGCGATCCGTGAAGTGGTCATCGAGAATGCCCAGCGCCTCGCGCAGATGGCGGTCGAAGAGACCCGGATGGGCCGCGTTTCGGATAAAGTGCTCAAGCACCTGTTGGTGGCGGACAAAACGCCAGGCGTGGAAGCGCTGCCCAGCGCCGCCTACATCGGGGACGACGGCCTGACTGTGGAAGAGCCGGCGCCTTTTGGCACCATCCTGGCTGTCACGCCGACCACCAATCCTACAGCGACCATCATCAACAACGCGATCAGCATGTTAGCGGCCGGCAACACGGTCTTCTTCGCGCCGCATCCAAGAGCACTGAAGACTTCGCTGGTCTGCATCGACCTGCTCAACGAGGCGATCGAAAACGCCGGTGGGCCACCCAACCTGCTGGTGAGCATGGCAGCAGTGGATCTGAACGTGGTGACTGACGTGCTGATGAAGCACCCGCGCATTGCCCTCACCTGCGTGACCGGTGGCACGGCCGTAGTGGATCTGGCGCTGACCCGCGGCAAACGCGTCATCGGCGCAGCGGCAGGCAACCCACCCGCGTTGGTCGACGACACGGCCAACCCGGAAAAGGCCGCCAGGGAGATCATCGCCGGCCATTCCTTCGACAACAACTTGCCCTGCACCTCGGAAAAAGAAGTGGTCGTCACCGCCGGCATCGCCGATGCTTTGATGGGCTGCTTCCGCCAGTCGTCCGACGCGGTGGTGCTGGACAGCAGCTACTTGCCTCGCCTCGAACAGGTGGTGTTGAACGACAAGCGCAGCGGTCCGTGCCCCGACTTCATCGGCAAAAACGCCAATGTAGTGCTGCGCCAGCTGGGCATCGAGGCTGGCGACGACGTACGAGCGTTGATCGTCGAGGTGGACAAGAACCATCCCTTCGTGCGCCACGAGTGTATGATGCCCGTGCTGGGCGTCGTCCGGGTGGGCAACTTCGAAGAGGCGGTGGACGTGGCGGTCGAGGTGGAAGGTGGGCTGCGCCACTCCGCCATCATCCACTCGGCCAACATCTACCACATGAGCGAGTTCGGCAAAGCCATCAACACCACAGTTTTCGTCAAGAACGCGCCCAGCTACGCGGCGCTGGGCTTTGGTGGCGAAGGCTTCACCAGCTTCACCATCGCCGGCCGCACCGGCGAAGGCATGACGACAGCGCGCACTTTCACCCGCATTCGTCGCTGCACCTTGGTGGGCGCGTTCTCGCTGGTGTGAGCTCTTAAAGCCGGGTTGTTTGCCGAAAAACCCGGCTTCCCGACAGATCTGACAGGAGTCTGGCATGGACAAAGCGATTGCAGACCTGGTTCAGGCGGCCGGCGTGACCGGAGCCGGCGGCGCGGGGTTTCCCACCCACATCAAGCTGGCCGCGCGCAGCGAAGTGGTAATCGCCAACGGCGCCGAGTGCGAGCCGTTGAGCCACGTAGACCAGGAACTCATGATTCACCATGCGCCTGAGGTGGTGGCTGGCCTGCAGGCGGTGATGCGGGCCACCGGCGCCGAACGTGGCGTGTTAGGCGTCAAGAAGAAGTACACGGCCGCCATCGCCGCGCTGCGCCAGGCTATGCACAGCGGGGGCGACGCCAGCCTGTCGCTCTTCGAGCTGGGCAACTTCTACCCGGCCGGCGACGAGCATGTGCTGGTCTACGATGTACTGGGCCGGGCAGTGCCCGAAGGCGGCATCCCCCTCAACGTCGGCGTGGTCGTCCAGAACATCGAGACCCTGTTCAACATCCACGCTGCGCTGGCCGGCCAGCCGGTCACCCACAAGCACATCACCGTGATCGGCGAGGTGCGGCAGCCGGTGACTGTGCGCGTGCCCGTCGGCGTCTCCCTGCGCGAGGTGCTGGCCTTGGCCGGCGGTGCGGTGACGCCAGACCCGGTCGTGCTCAACGGCGGCGCCATGATGGGGCATGTGGCTGCCAGCCTGGATGAGCCGGTGACCAAGCGCACCAAGCTACTGCTGGTGCTGCCCTATGACCACCAGTTGAGCGTCAAGGCGCGCCAGTCGCGCAGCGGGATCGAGCTGCAGGCCATATCGGCCTGCGACCAGTGCTACATGTGTACCGACTACTGCCCGCGCCACGCCCAGGGGCATGCCATCCAGCCGCACAAGCTGATCCTCCTGCTGGCCTCCGGTATCCCGCTGACCGATGCCCAGATGGCCGGTGCGCTGCTGTGCTGCGAATGCCGTACCTGCAACTACGCCTGCCCGGTGCATCTGGCGCCGGGCGACATTGCCATCGCGGTCAAGCACGACCTGCTCAAGGCCGGCCTCAAGAACCCCTATCACCGCCACACCGAGGTCGATCCCTACCGCGATTTCCG
>Ga0105097_10000296_pt1 | contig 22205 bp, 25 predicted proteins | sample PPLLak12cMay2015_FD_87035 | JGI IMG/M metagenome (GOLD analysis project Ga0105097, IMG submission 87035) | Freshwater sediment microbial communities from Prairie Pothole Lake near Jamestown, North Dakota, USA - PPLs Lake P7 Core (1) Depth... | ecosystem: Environmental > Aquatic > Freshwater >...
CTGACGATGATGCCTTCCCAGATCAGCGGCTCGCTGCGCCCGGGGTAGGTCTCGGCCACCTTGTGGGCCTTGGCGCTGAGCGACTCGAAGCGCTTCTCGCGTTCACCGGCCGGCGCCTGGTAGCGGATCACCTCCCAGTCGCGCTGCAGTTCGGCGACGGCATCGTCCATCGGCGCGGCCCAGACGGCCAGCGGCCACAGGGCCAGGGTGAGCAGGGTCTTCTTCATGTCGTGGTTCCAGGGGTTGGGGTTGGGTCGATCGCAGCGGTGCCGAGGCTGCGCCGGTGCTTGACGAAGCTGCCGTCCATGCGCGCGCCGAGCAGGCCGTTCAGGCGCACGCCCAGACGCTCGGGGAAGCCAACGAAGGATTCGGCGGCCTCGCTCACGATCAGTGCCAGCAGCGCGGCGGCCACGGTCTCGGGTGTGTCCATCGCCGTGCCGGTGGCCCGGTTGTAGGCCTCGACCGCGGCGCCGTTGAAGCCGGTGCGCGTGCTGCGCGGGCCGAGGATCTGCACGCGCACGGACGTGTCGCCTAGTTCGCGGCGCAAGGCCTCGGCAAAGCCGTGCAGGCCGGCCTTGCTGGCGCCGTACACGCTGAAGCCGGGCAGGCCGATGCGGCCCAGTGCCGAGCCGACGAACACCACCTGCGCGCGCGGCTGGCGCAGCAGCTGCGGCAGCAACGCCTGCGTCAGACGCATCGGCGCCAGCAGGTTGGCCTGCAGCACCTGCTCCATCTGCTTCGGCGAGATCGACTGCAGCGCGCCGAAGCCGGGCACGCCGGAGGCATGCACCACGACGCTGGCTCGCCATTCGGCTGCGGCCTGGGCCACGCTGGCCGGGCCGGTCGCCTCGCTCAGGTCGGCACGATGCCAAGCCAGGCCGGCGGGCCCGGCCACGCCGCGGCCCACGCCCATCACCTGCGCACCGGCCTGGCGCAGCGCGCGTGCCATGGCTTGGCCGATGCCGCCGCTGGCACCGGTGAGCAGCACGCGGGCATCTGCCGCCTTCATGCCGCCACCGCCTGGGTCTGCGGCAGCGGCAGGCTGCGGAAGACGTCGCCGTACAGGCGGAAGAAGGCGCGCGCCGCGTGCACGATGTCGGCCTGGTCGCGCGGGTCGTCGATGCGGTCCATCAGCCGCGCGAAATGCGCGGTGTGCTCGAGGTCGAGCGTGCCGTGCGAGCGCAGGTAGCTGAAGGCCGCGTCGGGCAGCTGCAGCGGCGCCTGGATGGCGTCGGCCGCCATCAGCGCCAGCGACACGCTGGTGCCTTCCAGCACATGCACCATGCCGAAGAAACCCAGCGGATTGCCGCGCGCGATGGTGTCGTAGGCGTAGGCCACCATCACCTCGGTGGCATGCCCGGGACTGCCGTGGCGCACGGCCTGCGCATCGGCGCCGCAGGCGGCGATGTCGTTGAGGATCCACTCGTCGTGGCCGGCTTCCTCTTCGATGTATTCGTCCAGCGGGCCGCGCAGCCAGGCGTGGTGGGCGGGAAGCGCGGCCCCTGTCGCCTGCAGCAGCGGCACGGTGTGGCGCACATGGTGGTAGGCCTCGCGCAGGAAGGCCACGTAGCTGGGCAGCGAGACCTCGCCGCGCAGGCAGCCCTGGATGATCGGCGTGGCCAGCAGGCCCTGGCGCGCCTGGGCACTTTGTTGCAGCAATGTTTGATGAAAGCTCATGGTCGGGTTCAGAGGGTGGATTCGAGAGCCAGGCCGAGCGCGCCGGCATGGCGTTGTTGGATGGCGCTGCGCTGCGGCCGGCCGTTGGCCGTGGCCAGGCCGGTGCGCGCGTCGAAGGCCGCCCGCCCGCGCGTCCAGCGCGCGACGCGGGCGTAGTCGGGCAGCGTGGCATTGGCGGCGTCGACGGCCGCCTGCAGCGCTGCATCGGTGCCATCGGGCTGGGTGGGCCACAGCACGGCCGACAGCGCCGGCTCGCCGTCACCGAAGACCACCGCCTGCAGCACGGCCGGGTGGCCGCGTAGCGCGGTCTCCACCCATTCGGGCGAGACGTTGCGGCCGAAGGCGGTGATCAACAGGTTCTTCTTGCGGCCGGAGACATGCAGGAAGCCGTCGCCATCGACATGACCCAGGTCACCGCTGGGCCACCACGCGCCCACGGCTGTGGCATCGCCGAGGTAGCCGCTGAACAGGCTGCCTGCGATCAGGATCTCGCCGTCGTCGGCAATGCGCAGCCGCGCATGCGGCAACGGCCGTCCGGCGCTGCCGGGGCGCTCGGCGCCGGGCAGGTTGAGCGTCTGCACTGACGCAGCTTCGGACAGGCCATAGCCCTCGCAGGCCGGAATGCCCAGCGCCTGCGCGGCGCGGATCAGCGGCGCACCAACCGCCGCGCCGCCCACCGCCACCAGCTTCAGCGAGGCCGGCGCACGCTGAGCGGTCTGCATCAAATGGCCGCACCAGGCACGCAGCATCTGCGGCAACAGGATCAGGCTGTGCGGCTGGTGGCGCTGCACCGCCGCCTGGAACAGCGCCGCATCGAAGCTGGACGATCCAGTCAGGCCCAGCTCGCCCAATGGCTGCGAGATGACGGTCGCACCGTGCAGGCGCGGTGCCATCAGGCCGGCGATGTTCTCCAGCAGCACCGCAAAGGGCAAGGCATTCAGGTGGCGCTCGATCTGCAGCGGCGCCATCGCCTCGACCAGCCCCTGCGCCACGCGCTGCAGTGCGGCCGTGCTCAGGCACACGCCCTTGGGCGAGCCGGTGGTGCCGGAGGTAAAGCTGATCTTCGCGGTGTGCGGCGGCATTGCCACCTCGGCCGACTGCAGCCGGGCATGCATCAGCGGCTCGCCGGCCACCTCGACCGGCTTCCAGCTCAGCCCCGGCCAGGCACTGGCCAGCGGTGCGGCGACGAGCAGCATGTCCACGCCGGCGGCCTGCAGCGCATGCTGCATCTGCGACGCGCTGAAGAACTGCGGCAGCGGCACATGCACGATGCTGCGCTGCTGCGCCGCCTCGTCCAGCGCCACGAAGGCCGCGCCGTTGTCCAGCACCGTGCCCAGCACGCGTGCGCCAGCCGCCGCCAGCGCCTGGCCGGCGTCGGCCACGGCCTGGCTCAGCTGCGCGGCGCTCCAGACGCGACGCCCGTCGTCCAGCGCCGGCCTCATGCGCCGGCGCTCCGCCGCGCCAGCGTCTGCAGCGCGGCATCGAGCCGGCCGGCCAGCACCAGCGGGCGGTGGTCGTAGTAGCTGCCCCATTGCGCCGCGTCGTCGCCCAGCACCGCCGGGTCGGCCACGCCCAGCGCCAGCGGCGCCACGCCCATGCGCACGAACAGGTTGCGCAACTCCTGCGTCAGCGTGCTGACCACCCATTCGAAACCCTGGCCCGCCAGCTGCGGGCCGAGCCGCAGGATCAGACGGCGGCCTTCGCCCGCACGCACCGCCGCAAGGTGACCGACCTCGACGATTCGCTGGCGCAGCGGCCAGCGGCCGGCCGGTGCGGGCAGCAGCGACTCCACGGCAGCGGACAGGTAGCGCTCCAGAAACAGTGGCCCGCTGTCGGCGGCGCGGTAGCCGGCCGCCGCCACGCAGTCGCCCTGCTCGTCGTGCAGGCTGACCAGCAGCGGAGCAAAGTGGCGCAGTTCGGCACCGTAGCGCTCGCGGTAGACGGCGCTGATGAAGGCTTCCACTGCGTGCCGGCGAGGCGAGCCTGCCGGATGCACTTGCAGACGCGGCGCGGCAGGGCCGCGGGTGACGGTCGGCCACACGGCCGCTGGCAGGGATAGGGACAACACTCACGCTCCTTGCGAGGCCGCCGACGGCGACCCATGACGAACGTGATGCTCTACACCCCGGCTTAATCCCAGATTAATCGCCTGCGGCGCGCGCGCCGCCTGTGAACGCGGTCACGTGGCAGGACCACCGGCGCAGTTCAGTCTGCAGCGCGTCGCGACACCTGACGCGGCTTGGGGGCCAGTCCGGCGCCCATCAGGTCGACAAGGTTGTCGGCATGGAAGCGCCGCCTTGCCTGCGCGCCGCCGATCAGCACAGGCCGGCCACCGCCTGCAAACGGGCGATCAGGGCATCGCCGATGGCGGTGGCCTGCGCAGCGCGCAGCTTGTGCTCGTCGTACAGCAGGTTCACGAACAGGCGGCCGCCGTAGCTGGCGGCCGTCACGCAGATCGGGTGCTGCGCCGGCGGGGACACGACAAAGGCCAGCGACTGGAGGGCCAGCGTGTCACCGAGCGCCACGTCGTCGATCCGGCCGACGTTGGTGAGCATCGACGCCGGAGGCCCGAGCGCAACAACCGCCTGGACCAGACGGGCCACGCTCGCACCCGGCGCAAGGACGGGCGACGCCGGGTAGACGCCGTGGATCAGATTGGCGTCGCCGGCGTCGATGATCTCCTTCAATGCCGTTCGGATCTCGCGGGCCAGCGCCCAGAAGTCGGGCCGGCTGCCGACGGCATGGACCGTGCACAAGGTGCTGACGTAGAGGCCGAGTCCTGGTCGGTCAGACCGGCATCCAGCACGCCGCGCAGATCGGCCAGCGAATTCAGCGCCACGCTGCGCGGTGCGGCGCGCTCGAACTGGTCGTTGAGCGCCAGCAGCAGTGCCGTACCCAGCGCGCCGTGCAGCGTCGTACGCTGTTGGCGCGCACGCGCCAACAGGTCGGCCAGTACAGCCCGCGGCAGCACATGGGGCAGCGTGCGCACGCGACGATCGGCACGTGCCGTCGGGTCGTAGCCAGGCAACTGCTGGGGGAACTGCAGCGCCTCGCGGCCCTTGTTGATCCAGAACCGCAAGCCCTGCAATGCGCCGAGCATCGGGGGCTTGTGGCGAATGCGGTCGAGCGCCTGCGACGACTCGCGGGCCGGCCGGTAGCGCGGCGGCGTGCTGTCGACCGTCGCGCGACGCAGCACGTCCAGCAACACCGTCATGCCGGAGCGGCCGTCCGCGATCGCGTGGTGAAAGCATATCGCCAGCACGGCCTTGCGGCCCGCCCCCTTGAACCACAGGCAACGCGCCAGCGGTGCCTGGCCCGGCTCGAAGCGCTGCTGCAGTTGCTGCTCGACCTCGCGGCGCCAGTGGCGCAGCCCGAGGGCCTGGACCTGCAGCGGCGCCGCTTCGCGCGACACAGGCTTGAACCTGGCACGGCCACCGACCGACGCGATGCGCACGCGCAGCAATGGCTGCTCCTCCTGCACGGTCGCCAGCGCGGCCTGCAGGCGCAGCGGGTCCAGCCGGCCCTGCAGCTCGGCGAAGACCACGAAGTTCAGGCAGTAGAGCCGGTCCAGCAGCCAGTAGAGGGTCTCCGCCGATCCCATCGCGCGATCGACGCTCGACGGGAACGGCGCGGCCGGCTCGCGCCGGCTCATGCAGGTAGCGCAGGCAGCGGCCGCCGCAGCGCTGGCGCCAGGCCGGCGCCCATCAGGTCGATGAAGTTGTCGGCATAGAAGCGCCGCTGCGCTTGCGCGTTGCAGCCCTGCAGCGCTTCGTCGAAACGCTTCAGCGGGTGGCGCCCGCCTTCGACATGCGGGTAGTCCGACGAGAACAGGCACACCTGTTCGCCGGCCTGCTGCACGATCCAGCCTGTGTCCTCGTGCGGATAGGGCGTGACGCGCAGCTGCTGGCGCGCGATTTCGCTGGGCGCGGCCGACAGCGCCTGCAGCCGCGTCTCGTTGCGTCGGAAGGCGTGCGCCGCCGAGTCCATCGCGCGCAGCCAGCCCGGCAACCACGACGCGCCGAGTTCGATCGCGCCCCACTTCAGCCGCGGGAAGCGGTCGAAGACACCGTCGAAGATCAGCGTGGCCAGGGTCTGCATCACCGCATTCGGGATCGGCATGTAGCTGACCGAGGTGAAGTTGTCGTCGCCGCCGTGGAAGTCGGGCACCGGCGGCAGCCCATTGAGCTTGTAGTTCGGGTTCATCTTCTCCTCGCCGCCCACATGGAACAGCACCGGGATACCCGCCTCCTGCGCCTGCGCCCACACCGCATCCAGCGCCACGTGGCTGGGCGCGTGATACTGCGGGCAGCGCGACGGCACCATCAGCGCCTTGGCGCCATCGCGCAGCGCCGCAGCGGTGGTGATGCGCGCCTGTTCGAAGTCCTCCAGCGGCACGTAGGCCGTGGCCAGCAACCGCTCGTCGACCCGGCAGAAGTCGGCCAGCATGCGGTTGTGCGCGTCGGCCGCGGCGTAGCACAGCGCCATGTCCTCGCCCTGGTCGAGGCCGAAGTTGCCGAGGCAGAAGGTGGTGAACACCAGCTGGCTGGCGAAGCCCAGCAGGTCCAGCGCATGCGACCGGTCGGCGGCAATGAAGGCGCCATGCGCCTCGTAGTTCTTGCGCAGCATGAGGTTCGCGTCGACACCCGCGCGGAACGCCGGATCGGCATGCGCCTCGCGCGAGCGGCCGGGCCGAAGGTTGCGCTGCAGTGCCGCGCGGTAGCCGGCGCAGGCATGGAAGCGCGGCCGCAGCGATGGCGTGAAGTAGGCGTCCAGGCAGTCGTCCAGCTCCATCAGGTGGCTGTCGGCGTCGTGGATCAGTCGGGCATCGGCATAGGCCATCTGCAGTCTCCAGGCTTGGGGTTCTGTTTGCCATTATTCGCCGCGTCCTGGGCGCGGCGTCAACGCGGCCGCGACACGGCTTCGATGGCCGCTGCGCGCACAATTCACCGGCGCAACCCCAACCGCCGACATGCCTCGACACCGCCCGCCCCTGCACGAGACGTCAGCCCACCATGTCGGCCCGCTGGCCGTGCTCGCCCATCCCGCCGAGACGGCCGGCGAGTTGCGTGCACGGCTTCAGCATCGCCAGGACACCCACTGGAACCTGGTGTGCGTGGTCGATGCCGACGGGCGCCTGCTGGGCACGCTCGGCGCCGCCGAGCTGCTGGCGCTGGGCGACGCCACGATGCTTCGCGAGGCGGCGCGGCGCGACGGCCCGCGCGTGTTGCCGGGCACCGACCAGGAGCGCATGGCCTCGGTCGCACTGCACCACGGCGCGACGGCGATGGCGGTGGTCGACGAAGGCGGTCGACTGGTCGGCGTGGTCGGGCCGGCGACGTTGATGCGCATTCTGCGCCGCGAACATGTCGAGGACCTGCACCGCCTGGCCGGCATCTCGCGCGAATCGCAGCATGCTCGCGAGGCGCTGGAAGAGCCCCCGATGCGCCGTGTGCGCCACCGGTTGCCCTGGCTGATCGTCGGTCTGGGCGGCAGCATGCTCGCCACCTTCGTGGTCGCCCGCTTCGAAACCGCGCTGTCAGCCAAGCCGGCGCTGGCCTTCTTCATCCCCGGGCTGGTGTACCTGGCCGATGCCATCGGCACGCAGTCCGAGGCGGTGGCAGTGCGCGGCCTGTCGCTCAGCCATGCCGACCTCGGCCGGCTGCTCGGCGGCGAATTGCGCACCGGGCTGCTGATCGGTCTGTTGCTGGCGCTGCTGGCCTTCCCGATGGTCTGGCTGGTGTTTGGCGAGGTGCGGCTGGCCGCCGCCGTGACGCTGGCCCTGACCGGCGCGAGCATGGTCGCGTCCTCGCTCGGACTGCTGCTGCCCTGGGCCTTGCAGCGCTTCGGCGTCGACCCGGCCTATGGCAGCGGCCCGCTGGCAACGATCGTGCAGGATGTGCTGAGCCTGCTGATCTACTTCGGCTTCGTCTCGGCGATCGTGTTCTGAGGCCATCCCCGTGCGAGCATCGCGCGCTGTGCGCCTCCATTTCCTGAACCTGGAGCTTCCATGACCGTGCCCGGCGAAGCCATGCATGCCGACCTGGAGGGCGGCTGGTGCCTGCCGGCCGCAGCCCCGCGCGAGGCGGTGCACACGCGCAGCGTCGTCTGCCGCAGCTTCCGCCGCGACGACGGCATGCTCGACATCGACGCGCGCTTCATCGACACCAGGCCCTTCGCCTACGACAGCGAGTTCCGCGGCCACTGTCCACCGGGCTCGGCGCTGCACCACATGCAAATGCGCCTGACGGTGGATCGCGAGCGCCGCATCCACGCGCTGGCCTCGGCCATGCCGGGCACGCCCTACAGCGGCTGTGCCGAGATCAATCCCAACTTTCAGCGACTGGTCGGCTTGCCGGTCGGCCGTGGCTTTCGCAAGGCGCTGCGCGACACGCTGGGCGGCACGGCTGGCTGCACCCACATGCTGGCGCTGCTGGAGGCCATGGGCGCGGCCGCTGTGCAGGCCTTCGCATCGAACGCGCATGCGCCACGGCGCGCGGGCCAGGCCGAACCGGTGCGCATCTGGCGACTCGATGCGCTGCTCGACACCTGCTGGTCGTACCGCAGCGACGGGCCGGTGATGCAGCGGCTGAAAAGCCGCTGAAGCCCAGCGCCTGCAGTGCCTAGGGCGCGCGCAGTTCGCCCAGGCGCGCGGCAGCGTCCTTCTTGCCCATGCCGCGCAGGGCGGCCAGCGCCTGCAGGTGCTTGGCACGCGGCCGGGACTTGCCGTCTTCCCAGTTGTAGATCGACTGGCCGGACGCACCGACCAGCAGCCCGCAGTCGTGTGCCGACAGACCCAGGCGCTTGCGCTGCGAGGCCAGACCCTTGGGGCTGAAGCGCTGCACACGCGCGGGCGCATCGCCGCCGACCGCGGCCGCCTTGCCGTTCGCCTTGCTCAGGCGGCGCAACGCGGACTCGAGGGCCAGGGCACGCCGCTTCAGTGCAGCGATCTCGCTGCGGTAGCTGCCGATGGCCTTCTTGAGGCCCGCGGTTTCAGCGCGCATTTCCTTGCGCGCGACACGCGAGATCTCGCTCTTGAGTAGGGATGCAATGTTTGCCATGGGTCGACATTGTGCAGTTGCTGCAAGCGGACACAATCATCCCGATCACGGGATGAAAAATAGGCCCCAGCCGCCTCGCTACCATCGAACGAATTCACCAAGGGAAGACACCGCATGAACGCAAGCCCGGGTTACAGGCTGCCGCACCTCTGCCTGCCGCGGCCGGGCATCGACTTGGCCAAGTGGGCGGTCATCGCCTGCGACCAGTACACCGCCGAGCCGACCTATTGGCAGCAGGTGGAGCAGCAGGTCGGCGACGCGCCGTCGACGCTGCACCTGATCTTTCCCGAGGTCTACCTGGGTGCTGCCGATGCGCCGGCACGCATCACGCGCATCCAGGCCACGATGCGGCGCTACCTGGCCGAGGGCCTGCTCAACGCGCATGCCGGCGCGGTGCTGGTCGAGCGCCGCATCGGCGCATACACGCGCCGCGGCCTGATGCTCGAACTGGACCTGGAGCACTACGACTTCCACGCCAGCTCGACCAGCCTGATCCGGCCCACCGAAGGCACCATCGTCGAACGCCTGGCACCTCGCATCGAAGTGCGGCGTGGCGCCGAGTTGGAGTTGCCGCACATCCTGGTGCTGATCGACGACCCGGGCGGCACCGTCGTCGAGCCGGTGGCCGCTGACCGCAGCACACTGCGCCTGCTGTACGACACCGAATTGATGTGCGGCGGCGGCCATGTCACCGGTCATGCGCTGTCCACTGCGCAGAGCGAGCAGGTGCTGCACGCGCTGCAGGCGCTGGCCGACCCGCTGGCCTTCAGCGCGCGCTACGCGGTGCCGGCCGGCACGCCGCCAATGCTCTTTGCCGTGGGCGACGGCAACCATTCACTGGCCACCGCCAAGTCGATCTGGGAGAGCGCCAAGGCCACGGTCGGCCTGGAGCATCCGAGCCGGTTTGCGCTGGTCGAAGTGGTCAACATCCACGACCCGGCGCTGGCCTTCGAACCGATCCATCGCCTGCTGTTCGGCGTCAGCGCCGATCCGCGTCGGGCGCTGGCCGAGCAGTACGGAGCCCGGCTGCGCTGCATCGACGTGGCCAGCGGCGAATCCATGCGCCTTCGCCTGAAGGACCAAGCGGCGACACAGGCCTTCGGTCTGATCGGCCCCGGCGCGCGCTTCGCAGTGGTCGAGATCGACGAACCGGCCACGTCGCTGGCGGTGGCCACGGTGCAGGCCTTCGTCGACGACTTCATCGACCGGGGCGGTGCCCGCCAGGTGGACTATGTGCATGGCGACGAGGTGCTCGAACGGCTCGCGCAGCAGCCCGGCCATGTCGGCCTGCACCTGGACACCGTGGGCAAGAGCGAACTGCTCAGGCGCGTGGTGCTGGACGGCCCGCTGCCGCGCAAGACCTTCTCGATGGGCGAGGCCCACGAGAAGCGTTTCTATGTCGAGGCGCGCCGAATCCGCTAGTCCCGTTGCATTCGCTGCAATGCCGCTGGCTGCACGAAGGATTTGCAGGGCCGCGCAGAATCCCGCGCCATGGATTCACTGTCGCAACTGGCCTTGGGCTCCGCTGTCGGCGTGGCCGTCATGGGCCGGCGCACGGCGGTGTGGAAAGCTGCCCTGTGGGGGGGCATCGCCGGCACGCTGCCCGACCTGGACGTGCTCATCGACTACGGCGATCCGATCCGCAACATGGTGCTGCACCGGGCCGAAACCCATGCGTTGTTCTGGCTGACGCTGTTCTCGCTGCCGCTCGGCGCCGCGGTCGCGCGGCTGCACGGCGAATGGCCCCAGTGGCGCCGCTGGTGGCTCGCGATGTGGCTGGTACTGGTCACGCATCCGCTGCTCGACGGGATGACGGTCTACGGCACGCAGCTCGCGCTGCCCTTCAGCAGCCACCCCTTTGGCGTGGGCAGCATATCGATCATCGACCCGCTGTACACGCTGCCGCTGCTGGTCGGCGCCGTCTGGGTGCTGGCCTCGCGCGGCAGCGCGGCCGGGCATCGCGCCAACATGCTGGGGCTGCTGCTCAGCACCGTGTACCTGGGCTGGGGCGTCGTGGCGCAGCAGCATGTGGAACGGGTCGCACGGGCCTCGCTGCAGGCGCAGGGCCTGCAGGCCGAGCGCGTGCTGGTCACGCCGACGTTCTTCAATTCGCTGCTATGGCGCGTGGTGGCGCTGGACGGCGCGCACTACCACGAGGGCTTCTATTCGCTGCTCGACGCCGAGCCGCGCATCGCCTTCGACCGCTTCGATCGCGGCATGGGCCTGGCCGGCGATGTGCAGGGCATCGACGGCGTACGGCGCATCGCCGCCTTCAGCAAGGGCTTCTACAAGCTGCAGGACGAGGGCGACCGCGTGCTGGTCAGCGACCTGCGCATGGGCCAGGAGCCGGCCTACTTCTTCAGCTTCGCGGTGGCGCAGCGACACAGCCCGCCGGTGCCGCTGGGCAAGCCCGTGCAGATGGGCCGTCGGCCCGACGTGCAACGCGCGCTGCCCTGGCTGTGGCAACGCATGTGGGGGCAACCGCTGCCACCGCCGCGCTGAGCGGCGCACCGCTCACACCGCCGTCTGGCCGGTGAGTTGCCGCGTTACCGGGTGCGAGCTGGACAGCCCGCCGTCGACCACGATGGCCTGGCCGTTGACATAGCTCGACTGCGCCGAGGCCAGGAACAGCGCCACCTGCGCCAGCTCTTCGGGCTGTGCGGCGCGGCGCAACGGATTCAGCCGGCCCAGCTTGTGGGTCACGCCCTTGTCCTTGGCATAGTCGAAGGTCGGCTTGGTCATGCCGGTTTCGGTCAGGCCCGGGCAGATGGCATTGACGCGCACGTTCGTCTCGCACAGCTGCTGCGCCGACACCTGAACCAGGTTGATGACCCCGGCCTTAGACGCCGAATAGGCCGGCCCGCCGGCGCCCGAGCGGATGCCGGCCACCGATGCGGTGCAGATGATCGAGCCGCCCTTGCCGGCATCGGCCATGGCCTTGCCGGCATGCTTGATCATCAGCCACGGGCCGATCAGGTTGACGCGAAGCACCTCGGCAAAGTGTTCGGGCGTGAGGTCGAAGATGCCGGCCATGCCCCCGGAGATGCCGGCATTGGCGAAGGCCACGTCGACTTGCCGGTAGCTCGACAGCGCGGTGGCCACCAGCCTGGCGACATCGGCTTCGTTGCCGGCGTCGACCTGCAGCGCGGCGGCACGGCCGCCGGCGTGCTGCACCTGGCTCGCCGTGTCGTGCACGCCTGCAGCCTTGTCGCCGAGCACCAGGCTGGCGCCTTCGCTGGCGAACAGCAGCGCGGCCGCGCGCCCGATGCCCGAGCCTGCGCCGGTGATGATCGCGACCTTGCCTTCGAGTGCCTTGCTCACGGGGTGCTCCATGGAATCGTTGCGGAAGCGGCAAGCCTACCCGCAACCGGCCGAGGCGACCGGCGACGCGCAGCCGGGTGCCGGGCCGCACCCCATAAGGGCTTGTCGCCATTCGGCCGATGCCCATTCGCGATATAGTCGCGCCCCTGAAGCGGCAAACCCTGCCGCGCGCGACGCGCGATGCCGCATTCACCAACAAAGATGCTGCGCAGCCCCCCGACCGGTGTGGGTCCAAGCGGAGGTTTGCATTGGATTACGCCCAACAACAACGCAACCCGGGCAAGCATGTCATCGGCTTGTCGGTCGTGGTTGCGCTGCACGTGCTGTTGGGCATGTTGCTGGTGTACGGCCTGTCGCGCAAGGTGATCGAGGTCGTCAAGGCGCCGATCGAGACCAAGATCATCGAGGAGGTGAAACCCCCTCCTCCTCCGCCGCCGGACAACCTGCCGCCGCCGCCGAAGACCGCGCCGCCGCCGCCTTCCTTCGTGCCGCCGCCCGAGGTGCAGGTGGCCCCGCCACCGACGCCGGCCCCGACCATCACCACCACCACGGTGGCGCCGCCGCCGTCTCCACCGGTGCGCATCGAACCTGCCGCACCGCAGGTGGCGACTGCACCACCCGCAGCCCCGCCAGCACCACCGGCAGCGCCAGCGCGCACCGCGCCGAAGCTGGACTTCAACGCCTGCGCCAAGCCCGAATACAACGCGGCGGCGCGCCGCGCCGATGCGCAAGGCACTGTCGTCGTGGTCTACACCATGGACACCAGCGGCGCCATCAGCGAGGCGCGTGTCGAGAAGTCCAGCGGCATGTCGCGCGAACACAAGATGCTCGACCGGATGACGCTCGACGCCGTGCAGGCCTGCAAGGGCACGCCCGGCACGGTGGATGGCAAACCCGAAAAACTGTCCGGACGCATCGAATACGTCTGGAAGCTGACCGATTGATCTACTGCCCCCCGCGGCGCGCATCGAACCTACGCCGTGCGCGCGAACATTGGAGAAACCATGTCCTTCCCTCACAAGTCGCCCCTGCTGCGCCGCGCCCAACGGACGCTTGGCGCCGTGCTCGCCGGCCTGACGCTGGCTCTGAGCCTGCCGCACCTGGCGCTGGCGCAGGCCGCCTCCGAACCCGCGGCGGCAACAGCCATCGCCACCCCGGCGGTGTCCAGGGAAAGCGTGACCAACCCCTACGGCCTGTCGGCGCTGTGGGCGCAGGGCGACTTCGTCTCGCGCGGCACGCTGATCATCATGGTGATCATGAGCATGGCCAGCTGGTACATCATCTTCACCAAGCTGTTCGAGCAGCGCAAGCTGATGAAGTCCGCCGAAGCCGCGGCCAAGAGCTTCTGGACCGCCGGCTCGGTGAAGGCCGGCATCAGCAGCCTGGACGAAGGCAGCGCCTTCCGCTTCATCGCGGAAAGCGGTGTCAACGCCAGCGAGCACCACGAAGGCACGCTGGTCGAGAAGATCGACCTGCACACCTGGGTGTCGATGAGCGTACAGCGCGCCATGGACAACATCAACAGCCGGCTGCAGGACGGGCTGGCCGTGCTGGCCACGGTCGGCTCGACCGCGCCCTTCGTCGGCCTGTTCGGCACGGTCTGGGGCATCTACCACGCGCTCACCGCCATCGGCATCAGCGGCCAGGCCAGCATCGACAAGGTGGCCGGCCCGGTGGGCGAGGCGCTGATCATGACCGCCTTCGGCCTGGCCGTCGCGGTGCCGGCGGTGATGGGCTACAACTGGCTGATCCGCCGCAACAAGATGGCGATGGAGCGTGTGCGCGCCTTCGGCGGCGACGTGCACAACGTCCTGCTGGCAGGCAGGCGGTGACCAGCGGCGCATACCGGCAGGAGTGAAGCCATGGCCATGAACCTTGCCAACGCCGATGGCGACGAGGACGAGATGAACGCCACCATCAACACCACGCCGCTGGTCGACGTGATGCTGGTGCTGCTGATCATCTTCCTGATCACCATCCCGGTGGTCACGCAAAGCGTGCAGCTCGAGCTGCCGAAGGAACGCAACCTGCCCACGCAGACCAAGCCGGAGAACATTGTTATCGCCGTCAATCGCGACGGCGAGCTGTTCTGGGGCATCGAGCGGCTGCCCGACGTGGAGACGCTGGTCGAGCGGCTGAAGAAGGAGTCGGTCAAGCAGCCGCAGCCCGAAGTGCACATCCGCGGCGACAGCGAAGTGCGCTACGAGAGCGTCGGCCGCGTCGTCGTGGCCGCGCAGCGCGCCGGCATCTACAAGGTGGGCTTCATCACCGAGCCCCCGGCGGGCGTGGTCACGCGCTGAAGGGTATAGCAACCATGTCCATGAACCTGGGTTCCGGCAGTGGCGACGACGAGCCGCTGACCGAGATGAACATGACGCCGCTGATCGACGTGATGCTGGTGCTGCTGATCATGTTCATCATTACCATCCCGATCCAGACGCATGCGGTAAAGATGAACATGCCGATCGGCCCGAGCGCCCCGCCGCCCAAGCCGCCGGAGATCGTGCGCATCGACGTCGACTTCGACGGCACCATCGGCTGGAACGGCGCGATCGTTGCCGACCGCAACGAGCTCGAAGCCAAGCTGGCCACAGTCGCTGCCCAATCCGACCAGCCCGAGGTGCACCTGCGGCCGAACAAGCTGGTCACCTACAAGGTGGTGGCGATGATCCTGGCTTCGGCGCAGCGTCTGGGCGTCACCAAGATCGGCATCGTCGGCAACGAACAATTCTTATGATCCCCCCCCGAAGCGCCTACGGCGCTCCCCCCCGGGGGTGCGCCGCCAGCGGCCCGGCGAAGCCGGTTCCACGGCGTCTGCTCGACCGCCTGCGCACTGCTACCGCTGTCCTGCTCGTTGCAGGCGCTTGCTCGATGGCCGCGGCGCAGGCGCTGCGGCCCGAGGTGGCCAAGCCGCTGCAGCAGGCCGGCGAGCTGCTCAAGGCCGGCAAGTCGAAGGAGGCGCTGGTCAAGGTGCGCGAGGCCGACGCTGTGCCCAACAAGACGCCGGCCGAACAACTGACCATCGACCGCATGCGCGGCGCGGCCGCGCAGCGTGCCGGCGACCATGCCACGGCGATCACGGCCTTCGAGGCGGTGTACGCCAGCGGCAAGCTGTCGGGGCCCGAGCAGGCCCAGGTGGCCGAGTCGCTGGCCTATGCCTATGCGCAGACCAACAACGTGGCCAAGGCCCAGGCCTGGATCGCCAAGGCCCAGGCCGCCGGCGGCAACAGCGCGCAACTCAAGCAGTTGCAGGCCTGGCTGCAAGGCCAGTCCGGCGACTATGCAGCGATCGCGCGCGACGCCGCCGCGGCGGTGAGCACGGCCGAACAGGCCGGCCAGCGCCCGTCCGAGGCCGACCTGCTGCGCCTGGCCGATGCCTACCAGCGCACCAACAACCCGGCCTACAACGCCACGCTGGAAAAGCTGCTCGCCTACTACCCGAAGAAGGAGTACTGGGCCGCCTACCTTGGGCGGCTGCCACGCAAGCCCGGTTTCGCCGACCGCTACGCCCTCGACGTGATGCGCCTGAAGCTGGCCACCGGCACGATGAGCAAGACCGAGGACTTCATGGAAATGGCGCAGCTCGCGCTGCAGGCCGGCTACCCGGCCGAGGCCAAGAAGATCGTCGAGCGCGGCTTCGCCAGCGGCGCGCTGGGCAGTGGCGGCGAGGCCGAACGCCACAAGCGGCTGCGCGACCTGGCGCTGAAGCAGGACGCCGAGAGCAGCGCTTCGATCACCGCGCGCGCCGCCGAGGCGGCCAATGCCAAGGACGGCAATGCGCTGGTGCAGGCCGGTTATGTGTACGTGACCATGGGCGAGGCCGACAAGGGCATCGCGCTGATCGAACAGGGCATCGCCAAGGATGGCCTGAAGCGGCCCGAAGACGCGAAGCTGATGCTCGGCATGGCGCAGCTGCAGTCGGCCAAGGCCAAGCCGAAGGCCGCCGCCACGCTGCGCAGCGTGCAGGGCAAGGACGGCAGCGCCGACATCGCGCGGCTGTGGGTGCTGCTCGGCGCGGGCTGAACGCGCCGATGGCCGAACCACTGCCGCCCTTTGCCCACGCGCTGGGCGACGGCATCTGGTGCATCGACACCGGTTACCACCGAGCCCACTACGACGCCGCCTACCTGCTGGTGGACAGCGCTCGGGCCGCCTTCTTCGACACCGGCACCAACTTCGCCGTGCCGCGGCTGCTGGCTACGCTGCAGTCGCTGGGCCTGGCGCGCGACGCGGTCGACTGGGTGATCCCCTCGCACGTGCACCTGGACCATGCCGGCGGCGCCGGCAGCTTGATGCGCGAGCTGCCCACGGCGCGGCTGCTGGTGCACCCGCGCGGCCTGCGCCATCTGCTCGACCCGTCGGCGTTGCAGCAGGCCGTGACCGACATCTACGGGCCCGAGGCGGCGGCACGCGACTACGGCACGCTGCTGCCGGTGGACCCGGCACGTGCCGTCGCCAGCGAAGACGGCATGGTGGTGAGGCTGGGCGCACGCCGGCTGGAGCTGGCGCACACGCCGGGCCATGCCCAGCACCACCACTGCCTGTGGGACGAGGCCTGCGGCGGCTGGTTTGCCGGCGACACCTTCGGCGTCAGCTACCGCGAGTTCGACACCGCACGCGGCGCCTGGATGGTGGCCATCTCCACGCCGGTGCAGTTCGACCCGCCGGCGCTGCGCGCGTCGATCGAAAGGCTGCTGGCCCGGCAGCCGCGCTGCATGCACCTGACGCACTACGGCCGCGTCACCGACGTGGCGCGCCTGGGCGCCGAGCTGCTGGCCGGCATCGACCGGCTGGTGTCGCTGGCGCAGTCGGCCGGCAGCGGTGCCGACCGCGAGCTGCGCATGCGCCAGGCGCTGCTGGCCGGCTACCAGCGCGACGCCCGAGCGCGCGGCTGCATGTTGCATCCCGACACCGTGGCCGAGTTGCTGGCCATGGACGCCACCCTCAATGCCCAGGGCTTGGGGCTGTGGCTCGACCACCAAGGCCGCTGAACAGGAATCCGCACATGTCCGAAGTCGATTTCAAGCTGCACGGCCGCACGGCCGTGATCACCGGCGCGGCACAGGGCATCGGCGCGGCCTGCGCACGGCGCCTGGCGCGAGACGGCGCCGCGCTGGCGCTGTGGGACGTGGACGACGGGCACGGCCGCGCGCTGGCGCAGTCGCTGGCCGACGGCGGCGCGCACGTGCGCTACCTGCACTGCGACGTGTCGAAGAAGACCGAGGTCGATGCCGCGCTGGCCGCCACGCTGGCCGAGTTTGGCCGTGTGCACGCGCTGGTCAGCAATGCCGGCATCTTCAAGGGCGCGGACTTCCTGAACATCAGCGAGGCCGACTGGGACGCGGTGCTCGGCGTCAACCTGAAGGGCGCGTTCCTGGTTGGCCAGGCCGTGGCCCGCCACATGGCTGACTCGGGCGGCGGCGCCATCGTGCACATGAGCTCGGTCAACGGCACGCTGGCCATCCCCAACATCGCCAGCTACAACGCCAGCAAGGGCGGCATCAACCAGCTGACACGCGCCATGGCGCTGGCGCTGGTGGACCACGGCATCCGCGTCAACGCGGTGGCGCCCGGCACCATCGCCACCGAACTGGCGCGCGCCGCCGTGCTGACCAGCGACGAGGCGCGCGAGCGCATCCTGGGTCGCACGCCGATGCGCCGCCTGGGCGAACCCGAGGAAGTGGCGGAAGTCGCCGCCTTCCTGCTCAGCGACGCGGCCAGCTACATGACCGGCGAGATCGTCGTCGTCGACGGCGGCCGCATGGCCCTCAACTACACGATGCCGCCGCGGCCGCCTGCCTAGATGTGGCAGGCCTTCTTCGTCTCCACCGGCGTCGTCGCGCTCGGCGAGATCGGCGACAAGACGCAGCTGCTGGCGCTGCTGCTGGCGGCACGCTTCCGCAAGCCGGTGCCGATCATCCTGGGCATCCTGGTGGCCACGCTGGCCAACCATGCCGGCGCCAGTGCGCTGGGCAACTGGATCACGCGCACCATCGACCCGCAATGGCTGCGCTGGGGCCTGGGCGCGTCCTTCCTGGCGGTGGCGGTGTGGATGCTTATTCCGGACCAAGCCGACGAGGTCAAGGCCCATGGCACTGGCCGCTTCGGCGTGTTCGGCATCACCACCGTGGCCTTTTTCCTAGCCGAGATGGGCGACAAGACGCAGATCGCCACGGTGATGCTGGCGGCCAAGTTCGACTCGCTGTGGGTCGTGACCGCCGGCACCACGCTGGGCATGATGATCGCCAACGTGCCCGCGGTACTGCTCGGCGATCGGGTCATGGACTGGCTGCCGGTGAAGTGGGTGCACCGCATCGCGGCAGCCGTGTTCGCGGTGCTGGGGGTGCTGGTGCTGGCCGGCGTGGGCGTTTAAGCTCGGCGGCCCGGAGCCGCGAGGAGTAGCCCCATGCCCGACCCCCTGCCCCCGCTGCAAGGCGGCTGCCTGTGCGGCGCTGTCCGCTACGAAGCCACCCCCGAGCACCGCGACGGTTACTACTGCCATTGCCGGATGTGCCAGCTGGCCTTCGGCAACACCCGCGCGGCCTACCTCAACCTGCACAAGAACCAGGTACGCTGGCTGAGCGCGCCGCCCAGCTACTACGCCTCGTCGAAGATCGCGCGGCGGGGTTTCTGCAGCCGCTGCGGCACGCCGCTGAGCTTCGAGTTCCTGGACAGCGAGCGCATGGACCTGTCGGTGGGCAGCCTGGACGAGCCCGGGCAGCTGAAGCCCACCGAACACTTCGCCGCCGAATCGCGCATCGACAGCTGGTTCCACGACGACGGCTTGCCGCAAGTGCGCCTCGCCGACTACGCGGCCATCCAGCAGCGCTGGCGCGCGGCCTACGGCAACGCCGTGGTGCCGGGCCTGCAGGCGGCGCGCGAGGCCGGCACAATGTCCGACTTCCCAGACACGAAGGACCCCGGATGAACCTGCTGCACACCATGCTGCGCGTCGGCAACCTGCAACGCTCGATCGACTTCTACACCCAGGTGCTGGGCATGCAGCTGCTGCGCACCACGCAGCGGCCCGAGCAGAAGTACGACCTGGCCTTCGTCGGCTACGGCAGCAACCCGGCGCATGCCGAGATCGAGCTGACCTACAACTACGGCGTCGACAAGTACGAGCTCGGCAGCGCCTTCGGCCACCTGGCCATCGGTGTGCCCGACGTGGCCGCCACCTGCGCGGCGGTACGCGACAAGGCCGCGGCACTGGGCGGCGCCATCACCCGCGAACCCGGCCCGGTGAAGGGCGGCACCACCGTCATCGCCTTCATCACCGACCCCGACGGATACAAGATCGAGCTGATCGAGCGCGACGCCAAGCGGCATTGAACATGTACCTGCCCAAACACTTCGAGCAGCAGGACGAGGCCGCGATGGCCCAGCTGCTGCAGCTGCACCCGCTGGCCAGCGTGGCCTGGCAGTCGGCCGACGGCCTGAGCGCCGAGCACCTGCCGCTGATGTGGGAGCGCGACTCCGGCGACGGCGCGCACGGCACGCTGCGCGGCCATGTGGCCCGCGCCAACCCGGTGTGGCGCGCGGCCGCCGACACCGAGGTGCTGGCCGTGTTCCAGGGCCCGCAGGCCTACATCACGCCGTCGTGGTACCCGTCGAAGGCCGAGACCGCCAAGGTGGTGCCGACCTGGAACTACGCGGTCGTGCACATGCACGGCCGGCTGCGCATCACCGAAGACGCCGCCTGGCTGCGCGCGCTGGTCGAACGCCTGACCGACACCCACGAAGCCCCGCGCGCGCAGCGCTGGCAGGTCGGCGACGCACCGGCCGACTACATCGAGATGATGCTGCGCGCGATCGTCGGCATCGAGATCGAAGTGACGCGGCTGCAGGGCAAGTGGAAGGTCAGCCAGAACCGCACGGCCGCCGACCGCGGCGGCGTGGCTGCGGGGCTCGGTGCGTTGGCCGGCGACGACGCGCGCGCGATGGCAGCGCTGGTGGGTCGCAGCGGCTGACGCGGCCGACTTCAGCGTCGGCCGGCCGCCAGCTCCGCGAACGCACCCTCGGTGACGTCGAGCGTGCGGTCGATGTCCTGCGCCCGGTGCGCGACGCTGAGAAACATGTTGTGCTTCGGGTGCAGGTACACGCCGCGCTGCAGCGCCAGCGAGCAGAAGGCCGAGCCGAGCGCTGCGTCCGCGTCGTCGTCGAACAGCAGCATCGGCATCTGCGGCGGGCCGCTGCAGCGGATGCGAAAGCCGTGCGCCGCGGCCTGCCGCGCCAGGCCGTCGCGCAGCCGCTGGCCCATGGCGCGCATGTGGGCGATGCCGTCCACGGCCTGCAGCTTGCGTAAGCAGGCCAGCGCCGCGGCCATGGCCACGGCGCCGCACCAGAACGATCCAGTGACGAAGATCGACGCAGCCGCATCGCGCCAGCGCTCGCTGCCGGTCACCGCAGCCAGCGCATGGCCGTTGGCAATGGCCTTGCTCCAGGCGGCCAGGTCGGGGCGCACGCCCAGGTCTTCCCAGCTGCCTGCCAGGTCGATGCGCGCGCCGGTGCGCACCTCGTCGAGGATCAGCGCCGCGCCGGCGCGGTCGCACAGCGCACGCACGGCCTGCGCGAACTCCGGTGTGGGCAGCTCCTGGTCGACGCCGTAGTCGTGTCGGAACGGTGATACCAGCACGCCGGCCAGGTCGCCGGCGCACATCGCTGCGGCCTGCTCGAGACTGCGAATGTTGTTGTAGCGGAAGTGCAGCAAGTGCGCGCGGTCTTCGGCGGTGACGCCCACCACCGACGGCGAGCACCACGGCGCCGCGCCGTGGTAGGCCCCCTTGGCCACCAGCAGCTTGCGCCGGCCGGTGCCGGCGCGTGCGGTGGTCACGCAGATCGTCGTCGCGTCGGTGCCGTTCTTGGCGAAGATCGTCCAGTCGGCATGGGCCACCAGGGCGGTGAAATGCTCGGCCAGTTCCACCAGCACCGGCGCCGGACCGTTCATCGCATCGCCCAGGCGGCGCTGCGCTTCGGCCGCGGCCTCGACCTCGGGGTCGTGGTGGCCCAGCACGATAGGGCCCCAGCTGCACATGAAGTCGATGAACTCGCGGCCGTCGGCATCCCACAGGCGGCAGCCCTCCGCCCGCTGGAAGAACTGCGGGTAGCCGGCCGGCAGGCCTTGCGAGCGCATGTGCCCCCACAGGCCGCCGGGGATGACGCGCGCGGCGCGTTCGCGCAGCGCGGCGTCGGACATCGGGTCGGGGGCTGCAGTCATGGGCGCCGAGTCTACGGCGCCCGCCGCGCATCAGCGCAAGGCGCTTGCCGCCTTGGCCAACGCGGTGATGCGGGCCCAGTCCTGCGCGTCCACGGCATCCTGCGGCGTCAGCCACGAGCCGCCGCAGACCCTGACGTTGGGCAGCGCCAGGAACTGCGGCGCAGTCTCCGGCGTGATGCCGCCGGTGGGGCAGAACACCACGTCGGCAAAGGGCCCGGCCAGCGCCTTGAGCATCGGGATGCCGCCGGCCGCGGTGGCCGGAAAGAATTTCAGGAAGCCGTAGCCGTCGGCGTTGGCGGCCATCACCTCGCTGGCCGTGGCCACGCCGGGCAGCAGCGGCAGCCCGATGTCTCGGCAGGCGATACCGATGTCATGGCTGTAGCCGGGGCTCACGCCGAAGCGGCAGCCGGCCGCCAGCGCGGCCTTCGCGTCCTCGACCGAACGGATCGTGCCGGCGCCGACGATGGCCCCGGGCACGGCCTGCGCGATCGCGCGCATGCACTCCAGCGCCACCGGCGTACGCAGCGTGATCTCCAGCACCTTGACGCCGCCGGCCACCAGCGCGCGCGCCAGCGGCACCGCGTCGGCCACGCGCTGGATGACGATGACCGGGATCACCGGGCCGTGGGACACGAGATCGAGCGCATTCATCGGCGGACCTTCATGGAACAAGTGACGGTGCGTGGTGTGCGTGGAATCAAGCGACCGCCGCGGATCCGGCTTTGCCGGTCCGCCAACGGTGCCCCCTCGAGGGGGCGCGCGAAGCGCGTACGGGGTGGGTCAATTCACATCCAGGAGCACGCGCCCTCTTCGGCGCTGATGACGTTGCGGCGCATGCCGGCGAAGAGCTCGCGGCCGAGGCCGTGGCCATTGTCCTCGGCCGCGAGCTCTTCGCCGGCATGCGCCGCAACGTCATCAGCGCCGAAGAGGGC